>JADMIO011356656.1_pt1 | contig 87571 bp, 139 predicted proteins | sample 8958161 | NCBI WGS metagenome assembly JADMIO01 (sample SAMN16585339, study PRJNA669376) | soil metagenome | isolation source: Crop rotation soil | place: USA: Cullars Rotation, Alabama | collected 2011 | reverse complement strand
ATAGTCCCCGCCAAGTCCCACTTTCTTGCCGCTGCACTTCGGGCAGCGCACAGACTTCATTGAGGCAACCGCCACGGGGATGGGGCAATCAACCACTATCTCTCCGTCGAATACGTGCTTGCAGGATTCGCAGGTTAAGCGAAGTTTCTGGATTGTCACTTCGGCTGCTCCTTACCCCGGTCGTTGATCTTTGCCTCTATCGGCCTCCACGTCCTCAGAAAATCCGTGAACGCTTCCACGTTGCGCACACCTTCAATGAACCGTCGCGCCAACGCTTGAATCATAGGATTGACAGACGTGAGCATCAGGTTCATTGCGGAAATCTTTTCACTATCAGATACCGGATCTTCGTTCGCCGGGAGTGTCAAGGCGTCGCCAGTCTTTCCGGCAGATCCGGTACCAGATGTTGAAAGTTTCCGCTCGTTGTCAAGCGCCAATACGATCCGGTCGCGGAGTCCAGATGTCCAGCAGACTCGGCACGGCTTTGTCGCTGTGCATGTCACATGATGCGGCGGTTCCTCCAGTTCATCTCCGTGAGCGCCATAGATGCCGCGCACGTCCGCGATTTCTTCGATGATGTCGTCAAGAGTTTCAATCGGCATTTCTACGCACCAGCCTTCTCAATCATCCGCAACAGATCATCGTATGGATTTTCGTCCTCGTATTTGCTAGCCTGCTCACGCACAAGTCCTTCAATGAGTTCCAGTTGCTCCAGATCGAGAACCAAGCGAACCACTTCGCGTATGGCACTTCCCTCAACCACCTCCGCCTTTTCCACCCACTTCTGAAACTCCGCTTCGCTGAAGTGCTCAATCCTTATCCCCTGCCCGGTGCGCCTGAGCGGACGCTTCAGTGTAATGTGGTTTCGGAACTCAGGAGGATGCACCGTGTAATCGACGTTGCGCTTGCGAAACACGTCGCCGGGGATCGGTTTGAGTTTGGGGTTGCGGGCTGGCGTTCGGAGATCCCCACCGGGCACGCCAGTTTCCTGCATAACCGCATCAAACTTGTCGCGAGCGCTCGGTTCCTGCATACCATATTTCTCCTGAATCTGTTTGGCCGTCATATATAGTTCATCACTCGAACTAACGCCCACAGCACTCAGCGGAATACCCATCGAACGCCCACATTTCCCCAAACCACTCACGATTGTTTCTCCTCAAAAAAAAGTGCGCGGCGGCCCCGCTTCCCCGTGAGGAGACGGAGATCTGCGAGACCGCTTAGCGCGATGTCTGGCCTGGTCGCGATCCTGTACCGAGACGCCTTAATCGTAATGCATTTTAACTTGTAAATGCAATTGAAAAATAGCATGGAATCCTGTCTCCCGTTGCCGCCAGCATAGGCGGCCATATGGATGCGTGCCAGCCGACGCACACCAATAAAAAAAGCGGAGCCACAGGAGGGCTCCGCTGGGGGAATCTTTTTCTTCAGTGACCTCAGGTCACCCCGCGCTCACATGGCGCGCATTACTATGCAGCTGCTTTTCCTAGTTCCTTCTCGCTATACTTCTTCAGCCACTCCACGAAAGCCTCGACCGGCTGGTCCAGTTCATACCAGATGCGACCGAGCGTATTTGGCACGGTTATGTGCAACGTGATCGGCCCGCGGCGCCGCCGGCCGTCGGGTCTGCCGCGTTTGGCCAGCAGCCCTTTGGCTTCCAGCTTTTCCCGATAGGCTGCGACACCGAGTTTCGCCGCATCCTTCCGGACTTCAGTGAGGATCTTAGGATCTTCGATTACCTTCGCCGCGCGCGCCAACAGGTTGACGTTGGTATACGGCATCTTCTCTACTTCTTCCGGCTCGATCCGGGGGATTGCGGCGATGCTCATGCATTCAAACAGGATCGATCGGCTGGTCTTCGTCTTCTTCTCCGCATCCATCAGGAACTGCCGGAAGCTTCGATAGTCTGGATTGTAGAGCTTGTTGTCCTGAATCCGGACAAGTACCTGGCCCAGCACTAGTGCTTCGCACAGAGCACCGACGGTCTTCATCGCCTGCTCCGGACTCGCCTCCGTATGAAGGTAATCCTCATATTGAACGCCGGAAGATTGACGTTACTTGGAAACCGTTGCTGGAACGTGACTTGCTGTTTGTGATTTTGCAAGAACTACTGCTGTACTTTTTTCCATTTTTTCTCCTCAGTTTTTTCCTTTCTGCGGGTTCCTCAGCCCGCTTCCTGGAAGGGTATCACATTGGTTATCAGGGGCTTTTCTTAGCATTCCTCATTCCAACATGTTTTACCTTAGCATTTCGAGGACAAAAAATACACCAATCAAATGTCTAGTACCGTTTGTTTCAATGAGTTACAGTAATACTTAACTACTAGATAGGGATAGTACGGATTGGCTATAGATGCGCCGGTACGGGTAAGACGTTGGATATACAGGTCACTGGATTTAGGCAGGATATGACCGCAGTGTGGAAGATTCTGCGGTGGGTGCAGGTTTTGCGCGTAAAAAAGCCCGCTTCCTTTCGGTTGCGGGCCGTGTGGGGATGGATTTTAAAAGGCACTACACCCAAAACCATAGCGTTTATACGGTCGGTGTCGGTCACTTAACCGCTTCGCCGTGATACCCCTCCACCATTTCCGGCGGCAGTTTGTATGGAAACACTGCGACGTCCTCTTCCTGATACGTGACATCCGGCTTACCGGTCTTCGGGTCTTTACATAGATTCCAAGTTCCCTTAGCGGAATCCGGGATAAACAGGCCGTTCGGTTCAGGCTGTGCCACGATCGCATGCTCGCCCCAGATCCGGTTCCCCTCGTTGTCGGTTGTAATACCCTCCCGTGGTTCCCATGGAAACGCCGGTCTTGGTAGTCATGAATTCGTAGTGCTGCGGATTGTTGGTCCGGGTATTGTATGGCAGACCGTACCCCAGGCTTTCACAGACGAACGTGTACTTCCCGTCCATGTTTTTGGTGTACGTCCACGTCGCGAGGTTGATCACATCGCGCTTTTCCTGGATCAGTTTCGCCATGCGCTTCTCATTCCAGTTCACGATGGCTGGCGGAGGAACCTGAGCGTCGCCTTCCGCGAGTTGCTGTTCCTGTTGTTGCGCAATCTTTGAGTCTGCGCTCTGAGTAGCGGTATACCCGCACCCACTCAGGACGCTCAGGACAATGATCGTTGCTAAAAGTACTGTTAGGCTTTTCATTTTCTTCTCCTCAAGCTCGGGGCGCACTACTAACGAGATTTACTACCTGACAATCACTGAAGCCGTGCGCTCTTAAGGCATCCCTTCAAGTAATCCGGCACGTCAGCGCTGGACCATTCCGCAAACTCCTGTGCTACGACATCCTGTAGCATCGGCTTGTGCTCGGAATCGGCCGCATTAATCTGGGAACACAGACTATTGAGGCGCTGAATAGATCCCTGACGGTAGGATTTCGTTTGCTCATATACCTGGCGCCGCGCCGCCTCCTGCTTTGGCGCCCAGAATCGGTAGATCGCGAGATCACCTCCTGTTGCGATGAACCCCAATCCATATGTCACCACCATGAAGGCCAAAACCGCCATGGCGACACGTGGGAGGGACCAGTAAAAATCTCGTTGAGTCTGGTTAAATTCGTCTCTGTACATACCATCTCCTATGAAGTAACTACGGCGTGCGTCGGTCTTCCCGCCACTTCCGATTCCGCTCCAGCGAACACTTCCGGCACTCCCGCTGGCCGTTCTGTTTCAAGTAGAGATTCTTGCCCTTGAGCAAATGCCCTTTCGAGCACCGTGAAGACCTGAGAGCGCCCACAGCCAGATATTACTACGCTTTTATCGTAGTGTCAAAAGAATTATTCGTTGCCGGTATTGTTCTTACCGGACTTCGCAAACCTCCCACCCTTACCATGCTTCGCAGGTGGTGGCGTCGGCAGCATTCCAAGCTTCTTCAGGTTCTCTTCCGGTGCAGGCAAAGACTTTACCTCGGACTTGTCCAGAATCCGGACTACTCCCTGAACGTAGCCGCAGCGGCGGTTTATTTCCGCTTCGATTTCTTCGGGCGTGCGCGGTGGTTGGGGTTCGTAGCCGGGTGGGTAGTTAGGCATTATTTATCGCCTTCATGATCCGCTTCCCGATATACTGGATATTGGGAACCGCCATCGAATTCCCCAGCGCCTTGTACTGCGGACCGTCTGCCGTGGCCGGGGTGAGTTGCAGATAACCGTCCGGGAATCCCTGAAGCCGGTGGCATTCTTTCGGGGTGAGCCGGCGAACGGCGTCTCCGTGAAAGATTCCGTTGTGTCTCCGGCTGCCGTTATTGGAGTCAAGTGTGGCATGCGTATCGACCTCGCGAACCCCAGACTGACTCGATTGAAATTCCAGGGCGGGTGGATGTGCTGTTGCAGCCAGCGGGCGACACGGGTCACCCGGTTTCGGATTCGACCGATTGGCTTTGCTGGTGATCTGCGTTGTATCGAAGACGATAGCCACCTGACCGCCAGCGTTTGCATGTGTCAGCCCGTGAGTCATTGCGCGCAACGTGGGAGAAATTCCCTCTACCGCGTCGGCCCCGTGGTCTTTGCAGGAAAACGCAATAGGACCGCCAAACTCCGAATAGTATGTAATGAATCCGCTATCATTCCCGCCGCACGATGGACAATTTCCCGCCAGCAGCATGAAGCCGTCCAGATCCGCCCGCGGACTCGGCGAGAAGTCCCCATAGGCTGCGAACAGTTTCTCGCAATCGGCGCACGTGAAAACCCCGACCTCGCGGATATCGCGCATAACCGGCACCAACGGGACGCCGCGTCCCGTTCCGTCTTCGCTTGCGTCGAACCCTTCACCACGCAGCGTGTGCGTAACCAACGTTTCGGTTTCGTAGTCGATTCTTCCCATACCGCCCGCATTTAGGCAGTGGGAAATTTCGCCGGTTGAGGCGAACACGCCGTGCTGTTTTCCAGCTTGCAGAGTAAACATCGGATCTCCGTTATCGCCCACTCCTACCCCCCCCTCGCTGCTCTTGCCCTGTCGCGCCGTGGGCTCAAGGATCGGTATCGCAACTGGAATATAGGTTTCCTTATCCGCCGCGTGGCTTGAGTTCGATTTACCGAGAAGGGTCAACGAGCAGCCCCCCCCCGAGGTCGAAGTCAGTTCCGAGTCCACCACCGCCTGTAGGGCGCGCGCTAAGCGTTCCGGCAGTTTCTTGCCCCGCTTCTCTGCTCGGCGGATAATCCCGGCGCAAGCTTTCCCACTCAAGAAGTATTTCTGCGGGATTGGGTCCGTCTCTAAAACAGAAGACAACGAACACACGCTCGCGTCGTTGGGCCACGCCGAAATATTGGGCATCAAGGACGCGCCAACACGCTGATCCTTTGGGTCCAGAAACCACACCTGCGTCCGTCCACTTTCCGTCTGGAGGATTGATGACCGCACCAGCCCCGACAAGGCCGCCCAGGAAACAGCCGAACGGGTTGTCATCTGCGCTGAAGATTCCGGGGACGTTTTCCCAGAGGGTGCAAACAGGTCGAATTGCATGTACCACCTCGATAAATTTGAGTGTTAACTGCCCGCGGTCATCGTTGAGAGATTCGCGGTTTCCCGCGATTGAGAACGCCTGGCAGGGAGTTCCGGCCACCAGAACATCGGGCCTGCCGATGGATTCCGCCCGCGCGATGAAATCCAGCGCCGTGAAATCTCCGAGGTTGACGCTGTTGGGATGCCGAGCGGCGAGAACGGAAGAAGGAAACTTTTCAATCTCGCTGGACCAAAGCCAGTCAAGTTCAGGCAGCGCGGTTTCCGGCGCCCCGATCCCGCTGCATATCGTGGCCCCGGTCAATTTAACCCATGCCCCCTTCTATGCCTCTCCCTGCACTTCTCACACAGAAAATCCCGCAACCCCGGCGTTTGGCCGTCCAGGCATGTCACGCATGAAAACACCGGACCGCGCTCATTGATCGGGAATCCGCAGTTGTTACAGCGGCTGACTTCGCGGAGGTCTGGGGTTTCGGTCATATTTTCCGGCACACCGGTTACCGTTTGCGTCACACCAGACTCCTGAGTTCTTCGATGATTTTATTCACGTCTGGTTTGCCGTGGTCCCAGGTGATATGCTCCGCCAAAAGGTAAAACCCACCTAAACCACATACTCGACTCTGCCAGGCTTCTTGGGTGAGGCGTTGTTGGTCCGCCCCACCGTCGGCGTGTTCCGCCTTTACCTCTACCCCTCCGACCAAAGTTCGCCCCTGAGAACTTTTGAAGATGATCATAATGTCGGGCGCTCCAACCAACCCAAACGACATCGGCCGATTGAGATACTCCAGAGCACCCTTAACGTCGCCGCGCTGCAGAAGCGCACGCATCGCGCGAACCTGATTCCAGCCGATTCCCTTCCCTGAGTTTTGGCGCCAGCAGAGTGCGCCGGGGATAGCCTTTGGAATACGGAGAAGCAATTCCGCGGTGATCTGATTGGCGGTGGGGGGCTTAACGGATTCCGTCACACTTTGTACTCCCAGTAGTCAATCCCGGCCAGTGAGATACGCACTCTCCGGTCTACGGTCTCCAGCCACACTCGCAGACCTGTCCCGGTAATGGTTACCGGATACCACGCAAACCAGTAATGCCATTCGGCCTTGCGATCTCTACGGGATTTACGGAATTGGCCGCGTGTCCACTTCACGCAAACATCTCACTTTCCGAACTTGCCTCGACGCTTCCATCCCCGGCGTTTGTTCCAGCCAGAATCTGCTCCACGTCTGCCTTCCATCCTTTGGGGGGCGGATATCCGTATTTGCTCTTGAATACGATATAGGGATAACCCGACTTGTAGCCCTTTTCTTTCGTCATCCGCACCAAATCCAGATAGAAGGTTTTCCGCGCAGAAGTCGCCCGAATCTCCGCTTCCAGCCGATCTCGATCTTCCTGAGAGAGTTCGGGAAGATCGCCCTCTTCTGTCTCGATTTTACGCTCCTGCGTCTCAAGAGGAATGCCGCAATAGGGACAGCAATCGGGACCCGGCGGGAATGTGCCGAAGCAGCAGAGCATGAATCGGCCATCTTTAGAAATATCACCTTTGAACCAGGAGGGTACGCCGCTGTCGGGAATCTGGACTGGACGCTTACATTGGGATACGCGCTTTGTCGCCTCACCAGGAACCACCGCTTCGCCGTCTAATTGCCAGTCAATGTCCGATTCGAAGAACGGCCCAAGCCGGGCGTGCTCCGCCACATTATTGCAATGATCGAGTGCAAAAAAGTCGGTATATCCAGCATGCATGCGGCCAGCGCGTCCAAGACGTTGATGATAAGTCGGGAAACTGCCGATTTTGGAAGCTAAAATTATGGCCTTGCAGATACTATGGTCCCAGCCAATTTCGGTGACCCTACAGCTAGATATCCCTACCAGATCACCATGATCGTACTGATGCCAGATGAATTTTCTTGTGCCAGGCGTATGAATGTCGCCCTCGGGAGTATCCGCGTCGACGTAGGCCCAGTTCACCCCGGCTTCCCGAAACTTCTCAGCTATATGAAACGCGTGAGCTTGGTTGAATCCGAACGATATTGTCTTGCGCTGATAGTTGACTATTTTTTTCCAGTTATCAATGATGTCGCCTATGATCTTCGTCGTATCGCAGATCGCCGCGCCTTCGTTCTCGTCGAATTCGCCGGTCTTCTTTTTCTTTAGTTCGTTGAGTTTTTCCGGCGAGGGCGGCGCGAACACACGTGATCGAACAAGGAACCCTTCGTTGATGAGTTCCTTTACCGACGGTCCTCGGACCATCGCATCGAATATGCCGCCGGAGGATCTCCCAAGAGGGCGTCCAGAGCCCAACATTGGGGTAGCTGTGAATCCGAGTACCTTTGCGTCAGGATAAGAATCCAGCACGCCTCGGAACGTCGGAGAACACCCTAAGTGCGCTTCATCCACGAGGATAAAATCCGCCAATGGCTTATGTCGCATACGGGCAACCGTGTCGCTGCTTGCCACTTGCGCTTTGTGCCAGCGCTCGCGCTTTTCGCCTCCCATCAGCACGCCGTGTGGAACGCCAATGCTCGTGACGCGCTGATCCATATCGAACACGCGGTCACGGCCGCGGACGATGAACAGAACATACTTTCCCTTGGCGAGCGCGGAGTTCACCATGTCCGCTTCGATGACGCCCTTGCCGAAGCCACAAGGGGCAACGCCGAGGACGGATCGGACGCGCCGAAGTTCCTGGCGGCATTCGGTTTTGAAGGTGACTTGCCGGGGACGGAGGATGATGCTCACGCAATCCCCTTCATGTCGCAGCATTTGAACGTGCAGGCCGCGGCATTCGGCGCGTCGAAATCCTTCTCCAGCGTACGGTCGAACTTCGTCCGCAATGCAAACCGCCCGCGTACCGGCTGGTATCCCATTTGCCGAAGGTCATTGCCGGTGTAAACGGTGTGCGGTCGGCTCGTCCAGGAACAGCGCTGAATTGTAAATGTTACGGAGGTCCTCAGACCGTGATGCTTCACCATCTGGTGTGAGACATGGCGGACGATTCGCAGCATACCTGTGCGGGAGCGGAGAACGTCACCCTTCCTTATTTTGGATATCCAATCGGTCATGACGCCAGCCGTCGATACTCCACGCGCCACACCCAGGGATTCTTTGTCCACGATTCAGGCCCGTTGATCAACCGCCAGAGGGATTGGAAGTTCTCGCGTGCGGTCCATGTGACTCCGCTTGAAGGCAATTCGATCATGAGACCGGCAGTACAGCCCTCAGCCACCGCATCCTTCTCCGTGATCTCATGCAGTCGCTCTGGCCGCACGCTGACTACTTCAAGAGTGTCGCGCGATGCCCAGCGGGGGATGAATAGAGGAGAAACCCAGTTTCCAACCTTCGCGGCTGCTTTTGGTAGCACGTAATCCCATGGAGGACGCACTGCCCGCTCGCAACCGTCAGCGGCATACATCAGATGCATCACGCCGTTTCCCAGCCAGGTTCCGGTCCATGTTTCCCGTACCCAAAGCCGATCACCTTCCGCCCGCCAGTAAGGACAGGTGGTAAAAATGCAGCTGTTTTCCGGGGCTGCATTCTGAAACACGAACTTCCCATCGGCATTAACAAACAGGAAGGTCCATTCATCCGGAGACTCGTTGATCTTCTCTAAACCGGCAGTACGCCGCGTGACCGTCTTCGGATCGACTTCGCGACGAAGCGCCAGAACCATCGGAGCGGACATGAGGATGGGGCGTTCGGCCATCAGTCCAGATCCTCCATCGGCACTTCAAGTCCCTCGGCCGCCCACAGTTCACCGATTATTTCGACTTCCGTTATCAGGTATTCGTCCCACCACTCCGGCGAGTGAACGGTGGCCTTGGCAAACTTAACAGCTTCCCGCTCTGATCGGGATTTGATAGCCACCACTTTGCAATGAGTACTCCGCTCCGATGGGACAAAGGCCAAACGTCGAAGAGTGATACGCCAGAGAATCAGCATTATTATTCCACGAACGCCAGAATCTTCTTCAGGCCCCGCTTCATATTCCCTTTACCAAGCTTCAACGCAGCATTACCAATGTCGACCATATCCTTGAAATGGTCGTTATAAAGCCAACCCGCAGGCCAGCCAGCAACCGGCGGCTCTTTAAGTTGACGTGGCAGTTCATCCGCTCGACCATACGCGTTTATGGCGCAGTCACGAACGCGCACCGGGCGCGACAGATCCTTCATTGCTGCAATGGCAGCTTCAGCCAGAGCCTTCAGCGGATCATGGTCAGCCCATTCGCTGACATTCCCAATCCTTCGGCGAATTCCCGGCTTTGCTTCCGGGAATTCACCCATCGACTTAAGGAACCCAACTACTTCTGGAAACTGTCCTTCTGGCGCTCGGTTGTGGCCCAGATACATTTCCGCCCAATGAAGGGAATCGCGCCACGTTGTCACTGGGACGCCAAAGTCACGTTGAACGGCTTCATTACATTTCTCAACCCACTCCGGCATCCATGCGGGCAACCCTCTTGCTTCGACCCAATCCAGTCTACGAGACTCCCACGCAATACGGTCCGCGTCTTCCCATAGCCGGACAGCTTTACGATCTGCGTCCGTCGCGATGAACTGAAAGCTGAGATCAACATCATCCCCCACGTACGGCGTAATCCGCATGAACAGATTCGGAAGGGGTGTAGTCAGCATGTAGCAGACGAGGTTTTTGTAGTCGTCCCATCCGACATTTGGGTACCCGAATCGACGAAACAGATACGCGAACAAGTGCCCGTAGTCGATCGTTTTCGGGAAGAGAGAGAATACAGGGCTCGGATCACCGAAATTCTCCCCGTAGAAGTCAATGTGGGCGCACTGTCTGCGGTCGGGTATGTCTCCCAGTTTGAGGCGAAATGACCTACTCACCTTCTTCCTCCGGCTGCACATCTGCGAGCTCCATAAACGTCATCTTGTGTCCGCATCCCGGGCACAGATACTCGTCCTCACCGATTTCCTGAATTTCCTCCCGCTTGCCGCATGCCGGGCAAACGTCGGTCATTAGCCGATGAATATCCTCAGCCTGCGACTTCCGCTGAATGCGATAACGCCAGAAGCGCCAGAGAATGCCGTAGAAACGCTCATGCGTCCCGCGCAAGGCACTGAGGAAAAATGCCCATACCATCTCCCAACGGCTGCGGTAGCAGGCCCGCAGGATGCGTTCTGCGGCGCCGGCCACTAGTTGGTGCTTCAGGATCTCAGGTACCAGTCCATTGCGGTACAAGCGGTTAACTGACTCGCTGTGCGCCATCGCATCGGGAAGTAGCGCCGGTCGTGCAATTCTGCGTTTCAGGTTCATCGGACACTCACCCACGCCATTAGGACCGCGCCTACCCATCCTGCGAACGCAGCCAGCTTCCACATATTCACTTCGCGCCGATGGTGAAACATCAGGCGGACCATGAATACCAGACGGATATCCCGGTCAAGAACAGTGTCTTTCTCGCGCTGGTTCTCGATTTGCAGTAGGTCGCACATTTCGCAGGGCGGAATTACGCCGACGGATTTGGCGAAGTCACGGTCGCGGGAGACACGATCAGTGCGGGTCATGCGGCGTCCTCCACGACCGGGATACTGGCGTGCGCCACTTCGCCGAGGTCGTACCGCTGGATGCCCCAGACGATGGCGTAAAGGCACCAGATGAAGTGATACGAGTACTCCATCCCGTCTGGAATATCCATTCCATCGAATTGGAATTTCCACGTGCGTTGGTGGTCGTATCCGGTTCTCCATCTGTCCGCCTCGAACTCATACGACCATTCGTAGAGAGCGTGGCGCATCATGTGCGGACCATCTCCGTCGTGACGGCGGAATATTTCCTCCTCCACCGCGCCCGTAATTTCCGCCAACTTCTCGGGTTCGTCCTCAAATCTGGCTTTGAGTCGCGCCAGAACACTGGATTGAAACGCATCCTGATCCCACACCTTGCCGCCCTGTCTGGATTGAAACGCATCCTGATCCCACACCTTGCCGCCCTGTCGTCCGCTGAAGTTTCCGTGCTGAAGTTTTTCAGCCCAGTAGCTTTCGTTGATCTTCAGACCGCCACTGGATCGAAAGAAGGTGAACATATCCGTCACGCGCGAAAACGTCCATGTCCCCATGTCACCGCTGATCGTCAGGCATCCCGGCCATGTGATGAGATCAAACCATTGGTTCCAGCCGCGCTCGGCTGACCGGAAGTGAATATGGCGGTAGATGGCATTATTCAACAGAATTCTCATCCGGTGATTCGCGACGTCCGCCAGGAACTCTTCAGCCGTGCACGCTCTCATCCTTCCACCACCCTAAACAAATCCGGCGCAAACTCACCGGCCATACCTTCGACCGTTACCATGCCGGTGAAACCGATACCGGTGATCCTCAGCGGGGAGTTCGGCATGTGGTGAAATGCCACCGTCTTGCCTGCCAGCGAAGCGGCCAGGTCCTTCTGTCGTGCGTGCCTGACGGATATGAATCCATCGTGAGGGCAAGTCGTGTCGCAGAGGGAATCGTCGAAAGTAAGGTAGCAGGTTTCGCAGGTAAGTATCATCCCTCCACCACCCTCAATTCCCCTTCATCCGTAGCCGTCCCAAGAAGGAACTGCATCCCATCCGACTCCGCCAGTTTCTTGCACCTTTCAATGATCTGAGCCCGTCTGGCCGGTGACCAATTTCCAGTGTTATCGATCATTACCAATCCGCACGGCCCGCGATAGAGCACGGCCATCCGAAGTGCGAATGCATCGGCATCGGCATCGTTCCAGATGCTGTATGGAACCAACGCCTCCCCCTCCCGCCGGCAAATATCCACCGGCTGGCCGGGACGTGGCGCGGCAATCTCCACGCCCTTAATACTCATCCTCCCCGCCACCGCATCCTTCAGCGCCTTCAGACGATCCAGAGCCTCAGTCATAGCCCTGGATCGAACCGTGTGCTCCTGAGCCTCGGCCCGAGCCTGTTCCGCAGCCTTCCGTGTTCCCTCGTCCTGAGCCGATTTGCGAGCTCGTTCCTCGGCCGTGGCGATATCGGCTGTGAGTTTATGGTGAAGGGGAGCGTTCGCCCCACGCAATTCCGATACCTTGGCGTTGGCTGCCGTACGCTCAGCCTCAATCCCGATCGATTCCGCCTCTGCGTGTTTAGCCTTATCTTGCGACCGTCTGTTTTCCAGTGCGCTGATCTTTTCCCGAAGAATGTCCAGTTCAGCGTTTACGTTCCGGTCCAGAATCTCGTCTGCCTGCCTACGATCGGCTGCGAGCGCATCCTTCCGCGCCGCCAATTCCTTACCAATTCGCTGAATCTCCTGCTGCTCAGAAGCGTCCAGCGTGGACTTCTCCGATCGCAGCCGCGCTACCTCCGCATCCCAGTTCTCGCCCGGCGCCACGTGCCCTAAAGCGGCTTCCAGTTGCGCGGCGTATTTGGTCTGGGTATCGACCGCAGAATTCTCCGTCGTCCGCGCCTTGTAGATGTCTTCGTACAGGGCGTTGATGGATTCAAGGCTCGGGTCTCCCGTCACCGGTACCACACCGCCAACAGCGGCTTTGACCTCTTCCAGCGTGATTGTGACTGGGACGACCTTCAAAAAGGCTTCCAGCCGCTCCTTCGGGCTGAGGTCGCGGAACTCAAGCGGGTTATACGACAGCGCATTCGTGATGTCGTAGATCTGCTGGCCGGCCAACTCCCAGGACTTCTTGCCGCGGACTTTTACGGTTCGCTCGGTTTTATCGGGCGTTACGCGGACGCGGAGGGATTCCAAGGCACCGTCATCAAACGATAAAACGCACTCACCTCTTTCCGATGTCCCATGCAGAATCGTCGGATTGTGCATGATAGACTTCTGGCCCTTTTCGGCGAGAGGGCGCAAGCCGAAGCAATAGCAGATAACGCGCTCAAGGGAGCTTTTCCCCACCCCATGCTTCCCTTCCAGGACGCCAACGGCTGGTAATTTTACAGTGAAGTCCTTGAACGCGGCGAGGTTGGTAATGGATATGGAGGTTATGCGCATGGAGACGTTTCCTTCCAGTGCCGGCAGGTGGCCGTGAGTTCTACCTTGAACATGCCAAGGTCCGCGAAAAGCAGACACACCTGATTCCACGACCGGTCCACGTGCAGGTCAGCGACTTCCGTGTGATTTCCGCAATTGCCGCAGTTGCTTTGCGTCTCCGTGTATCCGATGTCGGTTTTGATGTTCCGAAGCGTTTCTGCCCGGATCCAAGTTTCGCTCATGACTTCACCGCTTTCCATCCCGCTTGTTCCACGAGAGAGATACACTCATCTGCCATTCGGATCGGAACCGTAACGACAATCGTCACCGTGTCGCGTTTCTTAATCCAGCGTCGAAAGTGCGTCTCAAACGACGACTCATCAGCCGTCGCGCCTACGTTACGCAATAAGTATCCGAATCTGGAAAGGGAGTACTTTTCGGCGTCTTCGATATTGAGTTCGCCAGCTTCGTTGAGGAGTGACTCTTCGCAGTCCTCGACGTACATGTTCTCTGGCCAGTGGTTCTTCCAGAAGTCCTTGATGTCTGCGCCGAGGGCCTTCACGCTTTCACCGCCTGAGGCCGCGCGACCGCTGGTTTATCCTCTTCCGTACACTCCAGGAACCACTCAGTCAGATTCTTGTACGGCGGCGTGGCTTCGGGGAGCACAGCCATTTTGACGTCCCATTTCCCCATGAGGATCTCGAGGCGGCGAAGCTGCCCGGCCGTCAGATACAAGCCAATCTCAACCACCTTGCGGGGTGGCTGCATCTTCTGGACTACGACTTTTGGTTTGGTGTGGGGTTGGGACATGGGCTACTGGATTCCTGCCGATAGTTGTTTTTGTGCGCCGGGAGGCAGCGCGAATTCCTTGTGCTTCGACTTCATGTGCCGATGGAGATCATCGAACTGACGGTTGCAGCACGGGCAAACGCCAGATGCGATACGCTTCTCAATCTTTCGGCGCTTTTTGGTTTCTTCTGCCAGCGCCTTTTCGGCGACCAGTTGCGCATGGCGGGATTCGTTCAGTTGGACCTGAAGACGATTCTCGGCCTCTATCTTTTCGCGCCTCACCTTTTCGATATCGCTCATCGCCTTGAAATGTTGACCATGCCCAGCCGGGCAATAGAACGACGTATGGTCGCGCCGTTTGCGTTGTTCGAATTCCTCAGTGACCGCGAACTGCATGCCGCAGTTGCAGCACTCCTGGATAACGAAATTGACGACAAACGATACTTGGGCCATACATTCCTAACTTAAAAACAGGGGCGACTCGCGCCGCCCCTCACAATCCGTCGCCCGGCGGTTATTCCGCGGCCGGCGTTGCTGCTGCTTCAGTCGTTGCTTCACTATTTTCTGCTGGTGCTTCGGTCGCAGGGGTTTCCGGTGCTTCCGCAACGGCTGCTTCCTGAGTTGTCGTGTCGCTCATGATGTTCTCCTTTCTGTAAGATTTCCGAAATCCGGGGTGGCGCGTCGGAGTCTGGGATCGGCCCATCCGAATTCTTCGCGCCACCTAATTGACATTTGCCTAGTTCGGCGTTGTCATGTCGTTAAGGTGTGGCGTCCCGTTCCAGCCCGCTTATTCACCCTCGGTGACTCCGAGGTGCGCTGCCTGCCGGGATTTCAGTAATACAGAACGGGCAACTTCTGTCAGTCTCTTTCTGAGATCCGATCATTACCGGCTTGTGGCCGCGAATGGATGCTGATCGGGTACCAGCGTTGTTTCACCTGACCGTTCCTCTGAATCATGTAAGCGGGTCCATTAAGGCGTCTCCCGCCTCCCCGCCGCGCCACACTTTTAAATCTCCCCCACAATCTTCTTCTCGCCATTGACCCAGCCTTCCTGCCAGTCAACGCGCTTTTCCTGAATGGACGGCACCTGCGTTGCGAATGCCTGAACGTCGGACCAGTTCATTTCGTTCCCCGCCCAGTCGTTGATCTCCGCAGCAGCCAGTCCACCGTCTCGAATTCCCTGAACCGTGTCTTCCTTGTCCTCGGCGTAAAACGCATCCCGGCTGTCAGCGATCGCCTGCACCGGAACATCCCAGAGAGATAAATCCTCCATCTGGACACGGAACACCGCATTGGTCGATGCGCGATGGTAGCCGAGATCTTTTTGGATGTAGGTCATTTTTTCACTATCACTCTTTCGATCCCCCGACGACCGTCTCCCCCGAGATTCGCCGCCGGGGCTTCCCTTTACTCCCTTTCAGGAGGCACTACAGTAGGCTGGATTTCTGCATTGACATCCACGATCAGGCACCAGGCAGCGCCTGAACTTAAGCCGGAGTTACCAGCCAGCCCACATCCTAGAACGGATCGTCGTCAGTTACGACTGTCTGTGCTGTCGCAGCCACCATATCGGCATAGATCGCCGCAGACTTCGGATCGTCGAACTTCAGACCGCCGAACAACACGTCATGCTTCGCAATGATCGCATCAAAAGCCGGTTGACCGATACGCGACTTCTGCGCGTTGAAAGCGGAGTTCATCGTCGGGCGGTCGGACCACGGAGTTTTTGGCGGGTCCGACTTGGCGTCGGTGGGTGCCGGGGCCGCCGCTGGTGTTTCCTGCTTAGGCGTCGCCTGCGCATCCGACTTCTTCGCGTTCTTCAGCTTTTCGCTGAGAGCTTCGGTTTTGGCCTGGGTGGCGGTGGCGACAGGGATTTCCGGTTCGATGGTCGCTTCTTCCTGATCGGGGTAAAATTCAGCCGCCATAGCTTGGGGTGTCAGCGGACTCTCATCTTCAGGCTCTGCGGCCTCTATCATCCGCGCGGGTGCCGGAAGTGACACACCGGTCGCTTGGCGGAACTTCCATGCCTGCTCTATCAAGTTTTTACGAAGCTCCTCAATATCACTCGCACGGAACTCGATGGCCACGTTCTGCTGAATCGCCGCCTGCCCGTTGTGCATGGTCTTGTGCGATCGAACCATCATCTTGAGAGGAATTCCGGCGATACGACCGCCCGTCAACTCCTTGATGCGCTCAATGGAACTGAAGATCTGAGAAATGCTCCGAAAACTGGAGGTGTGAAAGAACGCCGTTCCACCCACTCGCATGAGCATGCTTCCCATCAGCTGGAACTTAATATCGGCACCGGGCTTACAGGGTGCTGGCTGCGGACCGCGCGGACCAGCCGTTTCCTTGCTGAACGGGCAATTGCACGTCCAGCAACCGCCGACTACCGGGAAGTGCTTCTTACCTGCCTTCGCCGCTTCCTCGGCGAGCGTCTTTTCTTCTGGGGTGGACGCCATTGATAAGACCCGAAGGGCGTTCTCTCCGTCGCCAGAACACTTCAGTTCCGATGCCGACCACATCTGATAACCGCCAGTGAACGGCTCATCGTCAAGGAAGATAATGTCGATTTCTGTTGGTGGCCCGGGGCGTTCCTTCCGGAAGGAATAGGCTTCGATGGCGTCGAAGTCTGGAACGTAAATCTCAGCACCGTCTTCGCCCATTACCGGTTTAGTGAACTGGAAAAAGGCCACCTTGCGGGGATACGTGCATACATCAGAGTCTTTCCACGCCTGCCGAAACGCCCGCTCTGCCTTGGCGCGGGCATCTGAGACGACGATCCCATCCTTATCCTTCGTCGGGATTTTGGCCACCGTCTCCCACTTCATCTTTTTGTTGGAATCATACTTGCCGACGCGAACATTCCAGGATCCGTCGCCGTCGACGAATACGTCGGCAGCTTTTCCGCGGGGATATCCGATCCCGACCTTCAGGGCCTTCGATTCACGGATGACCTTCCGCCCGTCGGATGTGTGGGTAATTCCGATCATCACGTTGGGGCGTGGAGCGCTTCCCAACAGGTTTTGCGTTTGTGTGCTCATGCGGCCACTTTGTCCTTTAGTTCTTTCTTGACATCCTTGCAACATTCCCGACAAATATTCGTATGTCCGTCGGGCGATCTAGACAGACGATGGAAGTTCTCGGTCATATCACAGCACTTCTTGCAGCGATAGCAAATCTTGTCCGTGTCGGGGTTTCCGCCGAACTGCTTAACGCGCTGACGTCTGTGCAGATGGTGATGATACGCGTGATCCTGACAGATCACTAAATTGGTATTAGCATTATTGGAACGGTTGAAATCGAAGTGGTGTACCTCTGCCCCTTGTGGGAGGAACTTTCCGAGTGCTTTTTCGGCAATCGCAATGTGCTCTGGAACATAGCCTCTTGTGTCGCTACGTGGATGGTCGGTCATTCTCTGATGGACGTACCCGTCCCATGTATGACACTTTCCTCCCTTCCACTTCCAATTGTTCTCGCCAGACATCATAGATGCGCGTTCGCCGCCATGAGCGAACGCTTCACGTCGACACTTAATTCCACAGTAGACAGCCTTACTTGCCGGACGCAGAACCATTTCTGCTCCACATTGACGGCAATTACGAAAGATCTTCGGCTTTCGTCTCTTGTCCAAGGCCACCCGACGGATTCTCACTTCAACCCCGCAATCTTCCGCGCCGTATCCGTGCTGATGTTGCGCCGGTTGTAGCGCACATCGCACAAGTAGGATTCCGACACCTGAATATCCGAGGCGAGGGCCTTCATTGATCCGCGACCAGTGTCTTTAGCAACATCGCCGATCAAGCGCTTTACCTTCGCTTCCCACATGTCGGCAGACGCACGGGCTTTGACCAGCATACCGGCTGCTGAAATCAACTTGTCCAACATTTAGTTCCATAATACGCGCATGTATGAACGATGACAAGAATTATTTGTACTTTTTGTCTGGTATTTTTAGAGCGTTTACCGCTCCCCGCTATCGGGCTCATCCGCCCAACTCTCATCATCCAATTCCGGCACCTCACCGCGCTTCTTTTCCTTCTTCGGAAGCAGTGAGTCTAAGAGCAACGGTCGCGAAGGTAGTCCGGTGCTTACGAAATCCCCGGATGCCGGCGTTAGTTCCGCGCCCGCCACGCCAGCCTCAATAGCCGCCCTGCGCAGTGCGTCATACGCCGCAGACATGCGCTTGCCGTCGATGCGTTCACCACCACGACGTAACCGGTAGATAATGTTCTTCCACTTGCCGTCGATACTGACCTTTACGGCGGTTGTTTTATCGAGCGCGACGCGGAATTTATCCTGCGTTTCTTTCAGCAAATTTTCAGCTTCGTCTAACAGTGCCGATCGGTCCCGGTACTCCTGGACCAGTAAATCCAGGTCATGCCGTTTTGGAACGTCCGTTTCGGGCTGGATCCCTTCCATGATGGCGGGGCCGTGACACCGAAGCTTGTAGTTGCAGCGACCGCAACGAGGGTTTTCGGGTTCCATGCGTGGGGGCATCCGACTCTCATTCTTCAGCGTGCTCCAAAACTTTGGAGCATAGCTCTCAATGGTGTCAATTATTTCCGTTTGACGCGGAAGCGGAAACTGGACTATTTTTGGGCGCCGCGGTAGTTCTGGTATTGGATAGCCGGCGAGCCGGGCCGCGAGCTCGATCGCTACGAGCGGCAGGAGGTCTTCCCGCATGCCAACAGAGAACGCGCCCCACTCCAGGTTATGACAAGCTTGACCACCCGCAACCTGGCAGACATAGTCGGCAGGTAAACCATCAGCGTTAACCTTCGCCATCATTTCCCGACCGATTCCCTTCACCTCCAACACGCCGGGAGTATTATGCTCATCTCCCACGTGCGGGTGAATAATGCCATCGTCGTGATACTGGAGGCAGTCGATCGTGGGGTGCCTGGTCAGGCCAACGACTTCCACTCGGTTGCCAGTTTGGTCCTGGTATGCACGGCGAATAGTGTCCTCGAGGATATTTCCCAAAGCCATGGGTTCGGTCGAGGTGTCTGAACCGTCTGGAGGATATTCGGACTTCTGATACCACAGTCGACGTTCGCAACCGTAGTCCACCGGAATCTGGTTGGAAAGCAGTGAGCCGAGGTCACTGCCCCCGATACCGTGGCGCCGGGATTTGAGAAATTCTTCCTGTTCCTGAGGGGATCTCATATGACATTTACCCGTTACAATGTTGTCCGGAATCCGGACTACTACAAGCCCCACCGGCCTAACTCCGCGCGGACCGCATCCAGGGTAGAGCCGGAAAAGTCCTTGCTTAACATCCAGCGCGCGAAACCCGGATCGTCCTTTAATCTCTGGCCTTTCTGCTTGCCGAACGCATACCGGACATACCCGTCAGCATCCCGATAGAGTTTGCCGGCCAGATCCACGTAGTCGACGTCTTCGCGACGGGAGAACTTAGCTAGTTCCTCCAGATTCAGGCCCGCGACATCATCGTACATCGCTAGCTGGCCGTCCAAAACGTCCAGGGTGGCAGCTGCGTCGGCGGCAGCGCCGTGGGCGTCTTCATGCTTCCGGTTGCAGTACTTCTCGACAGCAGCCTCCAGCGTACGCGGATCCTTCTTGAAAAAGATCCCGGCGGCGTCGATGACATTCACGCCCGTTAGGTCCAGACGAAGACCACAGCGTCGGAGTTCCTCGTCCAGCATAGGAAGATCCAACCCTCGGCAGTTATAGCCCGCGATATCACGACCTTGCAGACCCTTGTGGATGCGAGCGGCGTGGACGCAAAACGGTGGGCAATCGACCAGCATGTCGTTGGTAATGTGGTGCTTCTCGGTTGCTTCGGGCGATATCGGTATGCCGGGATTGAATCTGGACTCCCATTGGTGTTTGGAGCCGTCGGGCATCAGGACCGTGCAGCCGAATTCTATGATTCTGTCGTTTACGGGGTCTACGCCCGTGGACTCCAGATCGAAGCAGACCAGTGGACGGGTGAGAGTTAGCATTCGGGATCCCCGCACGTCCGATGCAGACCATCCAAGATCGCCAGAAACGATACAGTAGAGTCCGACATTTCCTTCGCTCTTTCCGGGCTGACTTCCCCCGAGTGCTTTTTGATCATCTCGTCGACTACCTTCAACTTGGCATTCATGCGCGACATCAGCCTCTCCATGCGCTCCCGATCTCGCTTCGCCCCAATAAATTTTCCCAGAACCAAGCGGCGAGACTTACCGCTCTGCACATGATCCATACACTGATCCAGACGGAGTTTAATGTCAGACGCTAAAACACCGCACTCTTCCACCTCTCTACCCGCGTCGGCAAGCATTTTCTCCAGTTTCGCCTCAATAGTCATGCAGGCACTTCCTCGCGAACAAGCCCGGCACCCCGGCATATATAGGGCTCAATCCATATAGGCTTTACCTCAAGTCGCCCTTTTCCGAATCGCTGCTGTTTCATGTGGCCGCAACGCCATCGCAATTCCGTGAAGTGGCCTTTTGCATCAGCGCGTTCGTCGATCGCGGTCTGATATTTCTTGCCAATGAAGGTAGGCCGGTAGATGTCCGTCTTCGTCTTCGGCAGTTGCTTTCCGATCTTGCCGCCGTTCTCTACAAGTTCCGGCCGTGCCTGCATGACCAGAATGAGATTCGCCACCACGCCGGCCATGCGAGATGCGAAGTCACCTGTGACTATCACGTCAGGTACGTTCCCACGCGCGACCTGCGCTTCCGTAGCCTCATCTATCCACTTCGCATCAGGCTCCAAAGGTTGCGACATCGGAAATGTGCAGTCGTGAAGAGTCACTCCGGCTGGTTCAGCAAGCCAGAACACACACGCTCTCTCGTAAGCATGGCCTCCTGCGTCCCTCATCCAGTCTGGAATACCTTCGGAATCCTTGAAGGGCGGAAAGTGACACGCCCCTAGAGCGTAGATAGAAGGGCCATTCGGCTCTTTCAAGAGTCCCCGCGGGATCATGAACAGAAGTGCCGGGAACGGAAACCTGATGCTCTCCCACGTTCCACTCGGAGGATGAGTGCGGAGCATCCCCTGCAATAGCGGTTCACTGACGAAATAGGTTGGATAGTCGTGCTTCTTGAGTTCCTGGTCGATCAGGAGGCCGTTTGAGACCAGTTTCTTGTTCTGTAGGTTGATTCTTGTTTCCACTACCGCAGCGCAGAATGTCGTCGCTACCGCCTTAAAACCACGATAGTTTCCCGGCGTGTCGATGTGCTTCGTATAACACGAGTTCCAGAGGTCAGGAACGCACTCTTTCAGTTTGTCTGCGATTACGTCTACAGATGGGACCTCTGGTCCGATGAGAAGCGTCTGCCCCTGACTCACTTTTCCGGCTCCGGATCGTGGAATTCGTCGGAGCGGTTGGCCGACACAGAGATTACCGGCTGAGGATAAGACCGCACTCGTAGCGACGATGGCAACTCTTCCAAATCACCGCCTTTCTTGTCCTTCAGATAGACACGGTACAGGTCATCGCCAACGCGCTCCATCCGCGGACTCCGGGGAAAGTGAACATCCGCCATCAACCCGCATTGCGGCGCTACCACATTAGCTCCGGCCTGCTTAAAGAACCAGGGGACGCCAGCTGCTTCACAGTCGCTTTTCGTGTCCAGCGCCCACTGAATATTAAATGGTCCGGAATCCGGACCAGATTCGCCACCTTGGATTATCTGATGAATACCAGCCACCATTTCCGGTTTCCAGCGGATGCTCTCAACCTGCGGTTCCTGCGAGATAAACCTAACTGTGGCTGGTACTTTGCGAAGCACAACGCTACGCTCCGCTGCTGTCTTGCAGTCTTCCACGCTCACACCTAAATGCACATTTGGAAGTGGCCAGTTGTCGATCAGGGAATCCGCGCACGCGCGTTCGCCCATACTATCGAGGACATCCTGGATCCGGCGCCGGGCATCGTTGTGACTCATGCCTGCCATGAAGTAATCCAGCATGCGCTCGTCTCGTTTCGTAAGGACTTTAAACTGATGCCATTGACACAGGGCCATAACCGCAAACACCTGGTCTATGAATTCATCCGGTATTTCTTCATGGAACAGATCCGATAAGCTGTTGACGAACCAGCATGTGGGGATCTTGCGTTTAATTGGAATCGTCAGGCGATCAGGCAGAAGGTTTATTTTCCCTGTCCAGTTCAGTCCCGATCCAGTCAGAACAACCAGTCCAGCGTTTGCGGCGGCGATCTTCGCGTTCGGATTGCCAGACATTCGGCGAACTGACCGGATTGCGTAGCATCGTTTGCAGCCACGCGATACCTTACTGCATCCGAGCGTGGGATTCCACGTCTCGCCTCGAAAGCCGGGCGGACGGGTCCACTCAATAGGTGTGTGGGACATCCGACTCCATCGTAAATCTTTTTCTCTTGACTGGCAAGACCCGATTTCATAATATTCAGTTATGCCGTAACCAACCGGCGCCAGACCACTATGAAAACTACTCGTAGCGAACTTCGCTCCGCGATCGACGCCTGTGCGCGTGCGGAAAAGAACCTGACGGAAGCCAAAGATAAATTGAGGGCCGCAGTTCGTCATCACCTGCAGGTCGTAACGGCCGACCGCGGGTCTGTCACGGCACTGGCTGGAAGGATTGGCGTTTCATTCCAGGTTCTCGCTAATTTGAAAAGCGGGATTGGCGCTACCTCTTGGAAGTGGGCGGAGAAACTGTGGCGGGATGGGGCGAAGTAGGGAGTACTACGCTCGGGAAGGATTTCAGGGATGAGAAAAGCTCTTGTTTTTTGGTTTGTTTTTCAGGCGATCATTCTGGCGGTCGCTAAAGTAGATATGGCTTATGACAGCGAGCAGGGGCGCCGGCCAGACTGGTTGCGACAAGAGATACCCTCGATGGCAATACCAAGCGTTAGCCGCTGCAATTCCTCTAATTGCGTTCATTCCAGAAAGATCCGGTAGCGTGTGCATACCAGTCAGCCGGATGGCTGACGCCGCAGGGGGAAAGCATGAGTGATCTTGCGTTCTGCCTCACCGGCTTTTCAATAGTCGGATTGCTCTGGTTGGGCATCATCGTTGCGGACAAACGTCGTTCGCGTCGTCGTAAGCGCGGAGTAGTAGTGGAGATGAGGCCGTATTGCGTGGACAAGGAAAGGGATGGGTGGATTCTGTGACGAGGCTGTTGATTTCTATAGTCGCTTTCGTTCTCATTGCTTCATATTTGCGACCGTCGCGAGTGTGTTTGTCTGGAACCGGACTGCCTCCTGAGCCGTACCGTCGTGTCGATTTTGTATTGAGTGACCAGGTACGCGGTGGATGGTATGTTGACGGGCGCAGGGAAATATGGAATCTAGACCTCTATTGCTCCGACAATCCGCACGCCGAAGTTCTGATGCCGGGAATAGAGGCTTGCAGTCACGGATATGCCCTGTACATAACGGAATCCGGGCCGATCCAAATTTCTGGCTTGGGACGTGATTAACCGGCCCATAGGGCCATATAGGAGCAATGAAATGAACGTTGAACTTTTGCGAAAAGCCGCTGCGATGCCGGTTATTATGGCTGATTGGTTCACTGAAACATCGACGTGCGGCACGGTTGGGTGCATAGCGGGCAATATTTGCTTGGCGAGTGGCGAGAAACCTTGGGAGCGATCGACGCTCAATGGGCCATACGCCGCCGCTCTTGCCGACCTACCAAATAGGCATTTGTTTTTTACGCATCAGTGGCCCGTTGCGTTTCAGGAGGAATATTCTCGGCTGGACGAGAATTCTATACAGCCAGCGGATCTAATTTCTCGCGTTGTCGAGGATTACATCGCCACGAACGGATGGGAATAATGACCCCGCTCCCCGAGGTTCACCCCGGCGACACGTGGAAATCCGTCAAATACGGAACGATGTATTACGTCGAGCGCGTTACGCCGCATGACGTTGAATGCAAGGTTGTGCCGGATCTCAAAGGCGAACGTGGTCAGTTTCCCCGCAAGTGGTTCGCAGAAAACGGTCGATTGGTGTTGGTGGAGAGGCCGAAGGGAGAGATATGAGCGAATACACAGCCGTACCCGAAGAGAAACTGAGAGATATCGACCGCATCGCGAGCCTGCCTAACTCCCCCTTATCGAGATTGGATTACGAGTCCATGGTGGGGCAGTGGGGTGCCGACATGGCCCGCGAACTTCTGGAACGCCGGGAGCGGGACCGCAAGAGTATTGAAAGCTACATGGAGGCTGTCGATGCAATCCGAGACTGAAACCGCTTACGACCGTATACGCGCCACGCTCAGAGCGTATGAAGAGGCGCTGGGGAAGATTGCGGGTCTTAAGTCAAGCAATATGGTTGAGCCCGCCGCCATTGGGTGGAACGAATGCGTTTATGAGATTCAGCGGGCATTACGATCCCTCTCTGACGCAGTAGCGCGAGGACGGGAGATCGGGGAAGCGCTGAAGGGCACGGAGGCCGCTTACATGCGCGGCTTCGCGGACGGAACAAAGGGCGTTTCGAACGCTATCGCCGCTATGCAGTCAGAACAGAAGGGACGCGAATGAGCAACAGAACACTGATTGAACTGAACCATGATTACTGCCCGCAAAACGAAGACTGCCTGATATGGGCTGAGCAGATGCAAGGATACATGCACAGCGGGGATAAGCGACATTTACCCGATGGTGTCACGTTCATTGAGATGCGCCACCATTCGGAACTGAGCATAATTCAGAGCTTGGAATCGCAACTTTCCTCCGCTCTCGAACTGAATAAGCGGTTCAATCGCGCTTTTGATCGATGGGCCTGCGGTTCGGAGTTTTTCAACGATCCCGAACGTATCGCCGCCCGCATGTCTGAACTTGTTGACGGAAAGATCGAACTGGTCAAGGACCGCAATGCCGCTCTCGAAGCGCAGCGAAAAGCAGAGCAGGAACGGGATGCCGAGAATGCTATCGCAGTCTGGGCGAAGTCCGAATTTGATTCGCTGGCGCGGAAGCTGGTGCAGGTTGAGGGTATCGAGGAGCGCGTCCGGTCAGAGCGTGATTTGTCCGAACGTCGCCTCAAAACGTCCGAAGAGTGCCGCGACATTCAGCATAAAAAGATACAGCGTCTCGGTTCCGAAGTAGAGCGCCTGACAAACGAACTGCTTACGGAAAGAGCAGCGCACCGGCAGGTAGTGGAAGAGATCAACAGGAAACTGTTTGCCTCCCAAGAGCAGGTAAAGCGGCTGACAAAGACTCTGGAATTACTGCTGTCTCCGGTACAGCACCTTCCGGGGTGCTTATTTCTGGAGCGCCGAAGTCTGCCATGCCAGTGCGGGTTCAATGACCGCATCAACGCAGCGATGAAAGAAGCGCGCGAGGTTCTGGCCGCTCTCGCTCCCGCACAGTCTGATACAGGAGGAAAAGAGTGAAAAAGGTCATACTTCGCGTCTGGCGTCGAACCAGCGGTGAGTCGTGGTTTTTTACGGTCGGAAATGATAACGCCGATGCGGTTATCTTGTTCGGTCATCGCAACGTCGATGAGTGCCTGAAGTTTGCATCCAAGTTGTTCGACCGAGAGATAGCGTGGGAAAACGATGGTATGGGTGATTATCGTTTCGTGATCGAGGTTTCCCGATGAGCACACCACGCGCGAAGGCGGAACAGGCCGAACTCGAAAACACTATACGACTCGCCGAAGAGTGCGTCCGTAATGATCGAGAAAAAGCCTCTCGCGAGTACTTCGCCTGCAAATGGCTGCTGGAATTAGCGTGCGATAACGCCGTGTTTGGGTCAGCTATTGACGAAATCGATTCACTCGCGGCAATCCGAGACTACGGGGAAACGTCGGTAGCCTTGGAAGACATTCAGAAAGTAATCCGCGCTCTCGCAACGTCTCAGCCATCCAAAACAGCAGAGCCGTGCAAGGCGTGCGGCGGGACGAAACTGGTGATGCGGGTTTACGGGGAGGAATACGATTGCGAACTTTCCACCAGCGCGCCGTGTCCTGACTGCGTACCAGCAGAGGGGAAGCCAACGTCCGCATCCACAAGTAAGGAGCCGAAGTGACAAAGAGAGTATTGGTCGGACGCGCACTGCTCGACGCGGCGGAATATCGAGAATCATTCGCAGAGTGCCAGCCACATGACTCAACGGTTCGGCAGGAGGCGTTTGAATTGGCTCGAATGTATCGCGAAGAAGCCGCACGCCGTGGCTTTGCAGAGCGTGTGCCAACCGGAAAAGCGGTCAGTATATTCGAGATCGCTAAGGGTTCGTCATCCAGTACGGGAAGGAAAGAGAAATAGCGTGCGAGATTTGAAGCGGATAAGGCTGGCGGCTGATCACATTTTCAGCGACGATTTGCGCGAGACTGTTGCGTTCCTTCTGGAGCAGATCGACCTGCGGGATGAGGCCCTGAAAGAAACTTCCGTTCGCGTGGACGTTATGCTGACGCGCGGTGAATTCGCCGAAGACCCGCGCGATGAACGAATCACGAAGCGATGGCTGAAGCGTGTCAAGTTGGCTATGCGCGGGCGTCGCGCTTCCCCTAATACACAAGAGGAGAAACAACGATGAGCTTGATAATCTTACTGGATTCCATAATCGATGCTGATTCCAGGCGTAGCGCCGAATCGGCCATGCGTGAAGAGGCCGCACGCCTGCTTAGTAATTGTCAGCCTAAGTGTGGAATCTGTGTTCGATGGATGCGTTCCGACTGCGTGCCAGAGAAACAGCAGGGACAGTTCAGGACCGCAAGCTCAAGTGCGTGCCCGATATTCAAAGAGATGGAATACATCTCTCATTGGAGATATCGTGCCGAAAAAATCAATTCGCAATTGCAGGCGTCCGCATGACCGGAGTTGACCTCATAGCCGCCGAGCGCAACCCGAAAGATTTCCCGATTCCCGGCGACGTGTTCCGCAAGCGGAATGTACATTACACCGTCCATGAGCCGGAAAACTGCTGCGTTCATCTACGCCGCCCACTGGGGCGCAATGGAATCAGAGTCGAGTATTTCAGCCTTATGGATTTTCAGAAATGGGCCGTGAAAGCTGAGATCGTACACGCTGCCGAGATCGACCGCCTACAACGCAAGGAGAAAGAGAATGCCTGAACAGTATCGTAAGAAGCCGGTTGTGATCGAAGCCGTTCGATGGACCGGATGCAACCCAGACGACATGGTTGCTTTCATGGGCACGAAGCATAGCCTTCGTCGCAAGGATTGCGCCGGCCCGAATGGTGGTCGAATGCCTGGTGGCGAACTCATCATCGAGACGCTGGAGGATGGGGCAGACAAAGAGGCGATTCACGTGGCATCTCCCGGCGACTGGATCATCAAAGGCGTTGCTGGCGAATTCTACCCCTGTAAGCCGGATATCTTCGCTGCGACATACGAACCCGCTGGCGCTTCCTCAACGTCTGTAGCGCAGCCGGAAGCGGAAAAACCGAAAATAATCTGCCTCTGTGGCTCGACTCGCTTCATTGAAACGTGGATAAATGAATATCAGCGGCTCTCGGACGCCGGAAACATCGTCCTGACCGTCGCAAGAATGCCGCCGCGCCCGACGCTGCAACACGATCAGCCGGAACTGAAAGTGCGTCTGGACGAACTCCATAAGCGCAAGATCGATCTGGCCGATGAGGTTTTCGTGCTCAATGTCGGCGGATACATCGGATCATCCACCAAGGGCGAAATTGACTATGCCATCGCGCACGGAAAACCAGTTATCTATCTGGAATCTGGCGCTTCCACCGTCCCGCCGTCTGTGGCTGAAACACCGAAGGCTGCTTTGCGTTCCGCTGAAAACTTCCATGCCGATCCCGTGGAACAACTAGCTTTCGAACTGGCCTTTGAGTTGGAGGAAGCGGAACTGTCACCGACCGATCTGGTGACGGTGAACCGCGACAAGCTTCGGGCCATCGCAGAACGTGTAATCTCCCGGCTCCGCGCATCCGGCAGCACGGCCCCAGATCGAACTATTCAGGATTCCTTAACAGTTGCGGCCCCAGTATCAGAGACAGCGAAGGAGTGGCGTCTGGTGTGGGAATGGAGTACTACAGGTCGCACGCACGCGGCAGAATCAGCCCCGGAAGACGTGGTGAATGGATGCCTGAAAGTGATGACCAAGGCGCTGCGTGACCAGCCGAATCATCCGATCTATCGCAACGTGCGGCGACAGTCTTCGGTCGATGGCGGAAATACATGGATCGACGCTCCCGCCTCACCTGCACAGAAGGAGGAGAAATAGATGCCGCATCATTTGGAGTTGCGCTATTGGTTCAACGGGGTTCGTCGCTGCGACATATACCCGGAAGGCCACAAAGGGATACATGCGGAGGTGAGGAGACTGACGACCATGAAAATTCCATGTAGGCTTGCAACGGTGTGCTGCACGCACGATGTGATAGCGGAGTATCGGGACATCAAGAAAGGAACCGTCGTGGCTGAACCATCCGGTAATACCGGAGAGTTGAAGGAGAACGGAAATGTCGAACTGTAAATGCGCTATCGTCGGGCCGTCGCAGGTTGATCGTCTGATGCGTAAGTATCTGGGTCTGGTCCCCGGAGAAATGACTGGAGACGAGCGCGAGATTCTTCTGTTTGCGCTCTACAACGAATCCATGGGAAACAACGGCATTGCCGCCCGCGCAACCGCCGTAGGCGATGCGCGATTGAAACAACAGAAAGAACGTCTCGAAGCTTCCGAGTCTATGCGCCTGGATATGTATGGGGAGAACGGAAATGGCTGATGCCTATGTCGCCGAGGCCCTGTTTCATGACGGCACAACCAGGCGGCAGGAGGTAGGGACGGCGGAAGAAGCCGAGGCCCTGTATCAGCAGTGGAGCGCCGAAGGGGCGAAGTGGGCCGGCTGGTTTGCGGTGGAATCTATGTAACTACTGAGGGAGCCTCGAGAACGTCAATCCAGACTTCTTCCTTGCGGTCCAGCGCGGCCTGAATCTTCGGCTGTAGTGATTCCAGAGCCAGTGCGCTTTGTTTGATCGAGTTTCCGTCCGGCGCAAGAGCCTGCCCGACCAGAATACACCCTTCCGTGTCTTCCGCGGTATTTCCGGTGTGGATGCGGATTCCTTCGAACCCCGGAACATCCAGAACGCGAAGCATCAGCTTCTTGAATCGCGTTGACATGTCGATCGTCATGCGGTATCGGCCGGCTGGGATGGCCGTCTTGCCCGCGACCTTCCACGATGAAACCGGCTGGCCCGGTATCTCGAGGACAAGATCCTCCAGAGTCCAGCATTCGTGCTGGCCGTCTACGCGGAGTTCGCCAATTGTGCAACGGGGACCAGATGCGCGGCGCTGAAGCGTGATAATCACTGGCTCTCCTTTGCATCGGATGGAGCGGCAACAGGCGGAGGAACTTCTTTCGGAGACGGAACTGGCGGGATTACGAGTCCTTCACGCGTGCGGCGTTCGCCGATCCGGCTCGTGTTGCTGACCAAGTCCTGAAGCGTGTCGAAGCACGATCCCCACCAAATCTGATCCTGATATGGCGCTGGCATATGACGCAGGTACTTCACGATTCCGACGCCGCCTCCGAGCCCAAATGTGACACGCAGTTCATTAGCGTGCTTAGCAGACCAAGACACGAACCTCTCTGCGCCATCCAGAACTGGCTGCCAATCCATAAATGAATTGTACCCGAAAACACGAAGGCCGGATGCCCCGATTAAGGAGAATCCGGCCTTAGAATTTTGGCTACATCCCCCACAGTTTCCCAGTTAGGCGAAATGGCTGACCCTTGCGGGCTGTGACTTTTCCATGACCTTGCTCGGGATCGCCGTAGAGCGGGGCTTTTCAGCCTTGGTCACGCTGGCTCTTCTCAGGATGTAGGTGTTTCCACGCCTTCTCTGGCTTTATAGCCAAATCTCATTTTACCAAAAGTAACGCCCCCCAGCGCCATCAATCCCACCCGCGTGTGAACCCCCATCTTGCAGTACACCCGGCTGGCGTATATCTTGAATGTCCCCCGCCCGATACCCAGTTCCTTCGCGCACTCTTTCACCGTCTTGCCGGTCAGAAGCTGCTTCAGTACGCTGGACTCGCGAGGGGTGAGGGTCATCAGGAAGCGGCTACGAATCCCGGTTTCTTGAACAGCTTCGCAATCTGCACTGCCAGATTCACCAGAATAGCCGTCTGGGCCACCAACGGGTTGCTGTGCGTTTCGAGCGTGCCGCTTGCGGCTTCGATACCAGTAAGAACACGCACCGCCGCAGACTGCTTTTCTGGGCCGCTGGCGTTCGGCGCGAACGCCTGAACGAACGAAACCACTGCCGGAACGTTATCAACGATTTGCTGGTTTACTGCGGTGATTGTGGAGAGAGCGCTCATCGTCGTACCACCTCCACCAGATCGAGGATGCGGGCTACATCCGGGTTCTTGTCCAGAAGTCCGCGAAGCTCGGCGAGCTGGTTGGCGCGGTATACCGCCAGTTCGGCATCTCCCAATTGCTGCTCAACTGCATCACGCAAGCTCTGGCGACCACCAGTCGCCATCAGACCACCACCGCGCAATTCACCGCACGCAGTACGTAAGTCCTTTCGGGTGTTGCATTGCTGGAGCGCGGATGCTTTATTGTTTGCTTCCTGTTCGGTCATGTATCCCCTTTCAATTAGAACCGAGGCGCACGCAAGTCGTCGAATGGGGATTCAAGCCGGTTGCTGCGTTCCAAGGTTCAATTCAGTTTAACCCGAAAGCGGCCCCAATAACCATAAACACCGGCCTCAACTCCTCCACGCAGCCCCAGATGATGAGAGCGCAGAATAGAGCGCAGCCGGTCCAGATTGCTTTGTTCTTCATTTTCCAACCCCCATAAGCATGCGCGTTGTTCCCCCGGTGGATATGTAAAAAGAGCCGATAAGGGCCTCCGCGTTGCTCCCGCTGAATGTCCAGTTGGTCGAGTAGGTTCCGGTGGAAGTCACGATCCGATACGCTGATGCCATAAAGTCGCCCGTAGTCGATACCGAAGTGAATGAACTATCGGCCGTTGTCAGCCAGTTGCTGTTTCTGTTCGCGCAAGCCGATATCAGCTCAGTGGCGACCGTAGTCGTGATGTTTCCCGATGCCAGCGGCGAAGTCGCCGACGAGTTGCCGTTTTGCTGGTCAACGGCCCATGCACCAGCAATGCTGCTGTGAAACTCAGTGACAAACATTTCCACGGCAATGCTAGTCCCGGTGAAAGTGGCCGTTATTCCGGTGGCGGACCCGGACGTTACCGTCCCGTACCAGAGTTCTGTGTTTGCGTAAACAGCCGAGCTGCGCAGCTTTATCCATGTCGTGACGCCCCCGCCAGCCATTGTGCTGACCGGATGGGTGTTATCGGCCAGGTTACCGGCGCACGCAACGAGGAGGTTTCCTGTCGTAGTGGAGGCCCCCAGTGTCGCTGTCACGGCTGCGGTGACGCTGGCTGCTCCATTGTTCTGAATCTTGGTGATAACTGCGAACGCAGGGGATGCCCCAATCAAAGCCGCAGCCAGCGTCCTACTGAACCACATAAGACCCACCACCCGCTACACGACCCGATCCGCTCTGGAGGACGCTGGACTCGCGAGGCGTGAAGTGCATTCTATTGCTACTTACCCCACCCGAAACCAGCCCCGAAAAGATACTGCGGGGCCCCGCTGCCGGCGATAACCCGCGAGTGCAGGTCGAAGGTCCAGCCGCCCTTTCCGATTGCGTGCGTGGCGAAGAAACCAGCATTGCCGGCGAATCCCGTGGTCTGTGACGTGTCGCCCGGTACGGTCGAGATGCCCAGCGCCCCGAGTCCGAACACGTGCCAGTTGGCGATTGTGGCCAGGTGCTGAGCTAGACCGGATGTGGTGGAAACCTTCGGCTGCGTCAGCGTGCGGATAACCCCGGCTGGCGTGCGGTCGGTAAACGCGCCCCAGGTCACGTCAGCGGCGCTGTAGCTGTACGTCGGGTGCTCAGATTTGGCATCGGACACACGATGCGCCCAGCCGCCCGAAACAAAGCAAGGGTTAGGCGCCTGCGATGTGCAGATGCCCACAACATCGTAATGATTTTCCGGAAAGTCCTGAGCTGCGATCGGCAGCACGAACGCGATGAGGAGAAGTACGAAAGCTTTCATTCCTGAAGCTTATCAGGTTTTTGTCTTGCTCTGGATCTCGAAGGGGATGTTACCGTTTACCGTTCCGTGTAACCCGCGCTCAAGAATTCCGCGCCACTCGCGCGACTCCGCAAGAATCGGTTCCACAAACTTCGTGGCGAGATCCTGAGTGAGGAGAATTCGAAACCCATCAAGTGCTGTGATTGAGCCAGTCAGGAGCACCGCCGCATTCGCAATGATGTCATTCGCCAGTTGCGCTGCGTGCGGCAGAGCGGTCGATTCGATCTCTTTGACCGTCTTCAGTCCAGCCTCGTCACCGAGCCCCATATATCCCCTTCCACAAAGGCCTGACCGATCTGAAACACCGGCCTCAACTCCTCCACGCAGCCCCAGATGATGAGAGCGCAGAATAGAGCGCAGCCGGTCCAGATTGCTTTGTTCTTCATGGGTTGATTTTACGATCCAGCGCCCATCAGGAGCAAGCCAGAACCGCCACCTGAGACTATAGGCGCGAACGCGCTCATAACCGGAGGGTTACTCTGATTGGCGTACAGCGTGGAGATCCAAGCAGAGGAGCGAACTGTTGAACTGATGATTAGCTCATCAATCGAACCGTTCAGGAAGTTGCTGGATGCTCCCGCTGTCGCCACGAATTCATTCTTCGTGATCGTTCCCAAGGTTGCCGGATGGCTTGCAGCGTTGTTCGTTAACGATACGGATGAACCGTTGATGTAGATGATGTTGTTTCCGCCGCCTGCCCACGTCCAATCGAAATGTGCGGAGGTGTTGGCCGTAAGGACTGCTGAGCTTGTGTGGTCGATCTGGAAATTAGTTCCGTCCGAAGCTGCGACGATGATTGCTCCCGGTGTCGTATCGTCCATGGAAGCAAGATAGCGGGTTTCTCCGCCGTCCCAGACTCCCATGATGCGACGTGAAACCAGAAGGCTTGTTTGCTTCAGGAAGCAAGAAACGGTCAGTCCGGTCTTGCTGGACATCGCCGCGGCAGATCCGTTGTTTACAGTCGCTGAGGTTCCGTTGAATGCAATCGCTCCATCCAGATTGGTCGGCCCGCTCGTAGCTGTAGATGCCGTATTTGTTCCCGGCATAATGTTCGTGAAATCGGCAACTGACAGGGTGCTGCCGTTTGGATACCCGTAGCAGGATCGGGTCAGTGAATCAAACTCCGAACCGATTGCGCCGCCCTGATAACCGGTTACCAAAGAATTTCCAATTGAAACGTAGATAGTGAATCCAGCAGAGTACGAGGGGATTTTTACCCGCATCCAGATCGTTCCGTTGGTCGAATCCCAGTAGTCAATTCCCCACGTCATGACGGAAGTACCTGCTGCGTCGGTACTCAGGATGCAATCGGCTGGAACTGTCTGCGTGAGCCCGGTGTAAGAACGGGTCGTGGAATTGATTATCGCCCCGCCCGTGAGCAGAGAGGCCAGACGAAGCTTAACGTCCGATCCCCGTATCATCAGGGTGAAGTCAGTATGCGGGCCACCTGTCGGGGCTGGAACCGTTACAGTGGCCTGGTAGGCGTAGGGCATCAGTCACCAGCCAGCATAGGTTCAGTGGGTGGTTGCCCGGCCTCTATGCCGCCATTGTTCCAGCGCACGCCATACTCCGCGCCCTGAGAGAGAAACCACTTCACATGTTCGCGGCCTTCATGCGTGTGCATGCCGTTGCGGATTTCTTCAACCTCCTTCCATTCACCGTCTATGAATTGACATCCGTAGATGTGGTGGGAGTATGACTCATTGGTCAAGGGTGCTGCACTAGCGCCCACCCTGGTGTTATCCCGAATTTGGCTGAGGATCTCAAGAATGTGGGACTGTGAGACCGCAACTGCCTCAGCATTCCGTTGTCGTTCCGCATTTCCACTCTCTATCGCTCGGAGAATACCGTGCAGCAGCCACGCGACCACACAGGCTACGAGAAACAGGGCAATGGCACAAGAGAGGATCATGTCGCATCATCCGCAAAATAGTGAATTGAATACGTCAGGCTCTGGCCGTTGGGATTCAGCCAGAGCGAATTCCCCGCAGTCGTGCCAAAGAAGTACCCTGGTGGGCTGACAGCCTTAGTTTTACCCGAAATCGTGCTTGAGATCGCCTGGAGGAGAGATCGGTCCATCGTTGACCCACCATTGCCGTCAGTCAGGATGGGAACTATCGTGCCACCTGTATAGGCTGTTTCCCACTCGATTGCGAATACCTTTATGCGCTTACCAGGCACCGCTGGGACGACTTCACTGTTGGAACTGATCGTGCCACCCGCTGGCAGGCAAGTCTTGCCGGCGATCGAAACCGGAATAATAACGGTTCCCGCTATGCCTCGCAGGTAAACGTCAAGAGCTCGTGCCGTATCGACAGCCGTACTGGTCAGCGCATTCCCGTACCCGTCGTACAGGATTACGCCGCAACTGGGAGCAAGATATGGGCTGCCGGGCACGACTATACTCTTTCGTTAGAAACGAACACTTTCAGTACCACGAGAAACTCACTCCTTCTCCTGACACTGTGCTGTCCAGCCAAATACTGCCCAGTGCAAACACAGCAGCATTGCCTGCAGGTATGCAGTTATATACGCCACCTGGCTGCCCCACTGAAACTGGAGGGCCCAGTGGCGTTCCGATTTTATTTGCGGCCGACACTGCGGAAGTGAAGCCGATCCAGATAGTTCCAGTATTCGTTGACTTCGCCGTGATCGTACACCCCGTCGCCTTCGTTCCCAGATTCGTCGACAGCAACTGCACTGGCGTCCCGGCGGTTGTCACCGTCGTTGAGCCCTGCCCACCAGGAAAGGCCGATACGGCCAAAAGCAATACAGCGAGGACGATCCAAAGCGGAACGCCGCGAAAACGGCGACTCGTGTGACGCATTATGATTCGCATTATATCTTTAGAATCAATTAGATACTACAAGTAGTTGTATATACTCCCGCGCTCTGTTATTCTTTTTCTTGGCCAAACGCAAGCCGGTACGGCCTGAACACCGGGCTGTAAGGGAATGGGTCTTGAGAAATCGAGGCGTTATGCAGGGGATCGCAGATAATGTGACGCCCCCGGTTACGCACCAGTTCGTTCAGGCGGTTGCGTATGGAAATCTCAAGTTCAAGCTGCGATCAGACCACCCGGTTTTACGTGAACTACGGAATGCCGGATGGCCCGGGATTACAGGAATCAAATGACCTACGCTTCACCTGACGGACTGCCACGACTTCAGTGCCCCCACTGCAATAACTCTGCGTGGATATTGAACGAATGTGAGCCGGGAAAAGACTCGGTAGTCGATTGTTCTGTGTGCGGATTTCAGGCCGCAATCGGTATCCGAGGAACAGTGAGTCCGGCGTTTGAAATGCCAACGGAAATGGCCCATATATTCACAGGGGCGGTTACGCACCAGCAGGAAACTACGTCTGAGAATATTGAGTCGATCGTTTCTGCCGGAACCGATTTCGTCATGGATGAGTCCTTGGATATTCCGGTGCCGCCTCTGGGAATTTCGGTTACCGGCGAGTCGATCGAGACTGAAACTCCGAGTAGTCCGGAATCCGGACTACTTCCGGAGCCACCTAACACGGAAGAATCTCCAATCCCTCAACCAAAGCCCTCTCGCAAGAGAACAGCCAAGCCATCCGAACCTTCTCCCTCCGAATGAAGCCACTCTCAAATCCTATACTCCTGATCGGCGACAACCCGGCACTGCATGGCGGACTGTCCCGCATTGGGCGCGATCTCGCGATGCTTCTGTGTACGATGGGGGAATTCCGCGTGGGGTACCTGGCTCGGAGTTGCGGAAACAATCGCAGGTTCCCTTTCATCACCTACGACTTCCATGAGTCTGAGGGATGGGGACAGAGACAGATCGAATCGACATGGAGCGACTTCTCGAACGGTGAGAATGGCATCATCCTCACCACCGACGATATGTCTCGCCGCGGATGGTTTGCGAATCCCCCGATGTACGGCAATCTGGGCAACTTCCTCGGAGAAGGACGTACGTTTCAGAAGTGGGGATATACGCCCGTGGACTCGTATGGCCCGAATAGCCACTCCTTAGGCGTTGAAACCGCTGCGACGTCGCGCGGATACGACCGCATCATGGCCGCGAGTGAGTGGGGCTGCCAGGTGCTTCGAAACAGCGGCAATCCAAATGCCGACTGGCTACCGCACGGTATTGACATGCGGATGTTTGCGCCGGATATGAAAGCTGGGAAAAAGCTCGGAGCCGATCCGAATACGATCTGCGTTGGCGCCGTTATGGCCAACCAGTCGCGCAAGGATTTTCCCGTGGCATTTGAGACCGCTGCGCTTCTGAAGAAGCACTACGGCAACCGGTTCCGGTTCTGGCTCCATACAGACGTCCTGATTCGTCACTGGAACGTGTATGCACTCGCGGCCGACTATGGCGTTGGAGATTGCCTGGAAGTCACGCAGCAGTGCAATGACGAGGAGCTAGCGCTTCGGTATTCCGCTTGCGACTGCACGATCCTGCCGAGTGGGGGCGAAGGATTCGGTTACCCTATAGCGGAATCGCTTGCATGCGGAACGGCGTGTGTTGTCACGGACTACGCCGCCGGTCAGGAACTGGTTCCGGAAGAGTGCAGGGTGAAGCCGGTGGCGATGCGCCTGGATACGCCTTTTAATGTGCAACGGGCGGTGTTGAGCGGCTACGGGTTCGCGAATGCGGCGATCGCGCAGATCGAAAAGAAGCGTGCGGATGCGGAGTATCGGTCCGAGGAAATGAGGAATGGAGTGATTCATCTGGACTGGCAGCGGTTGAAGTATCCGTGGATGGCGTGGTTCCGGGCGGGGCTGCATGGATAACGGAGATTTTGTATTCACCGCGCGCGGTTCAGTCGTTACCGCCGAGGGGCTGGAACTGTACAGGAAACTCACCACCATTCAGCGGGAGTGGAATATCGCAAATCAAGACCGCCTGCCAGAGCGTCCATTTGAACTGTGGCTTAAGGCTGACGAAGAAACACTTCGCAACCTGCCGAGGAATTCTGCATGAACAATCACAACACGCACACCATCCGCAATTTCCCTTCCCAGAAGAAGTCGGTCTTAGGTCGCAATAAAGATGGGATGGTGATTGCCGTTCGATTGCAAAATACCGTCGCATGGGGAGAGGATCCGCGTCAGCAGGAACAGCGTTCTTTCGTCGACGTTCCGAGCGCAACGGCGTTTTTGCGCAAGGTCGCAGATGCGGACCAGAAGGTCATTGAACAGGTGGAAGCAGGCGACAAGTCCATAGACCTGAATTCCGTGTGCGCCAGAATCGAAGAAGTCGATGCCGATTCCCGGATCTATAGCGGGGTGCAGTGACCGTAACAGTGTGCTCCGTCCAGTGCTCCGGCCCCGGCTTCAAGCAGCCAATCCCCGGACTAACCCACTACGCGCTCGACAACCGCAAGAACAAGCGCACGCCGTGCCAGGCATATCAACGGCTTCTGAAGGAATACGCAGACTCCGACATCCTGATCTACGTTCACGACGACCTGACGATTCACGATCCAGAATGGCTCTCGCGGCTCACTGCCCTATTCGAGAATCCCGATTGTGTTGCAGCTGGATTAGGCGGCGCCACATCCCTCGGAAGGCCAGACCTCTACCGCAAGCCATGGAATATATGGAATATGGCCCGCGGTGGCTACGCCAGCAATCAACGGGACGCAGAAGTCCACGGCGAACGATTCACTGGCGATCGGCGTGTCGCGGTGCTGGATGCCTTCCTTATGGCCGTGCGCGTCGAATGGCTACTGAATCGCGGTGGGTGGCCGGTGGGGCATATCAGTCATCACTGTTTGGACCTCTGGCTGGCGTGTGAGGCGGCGCGCGATAACCGGGAGATATGGATGGCAGGGGTGGATTGCGTGCACTATGGAGGCGGGACCAGCGTGACGGATAAGTACGCGAAGGCAGCGTGGCTTCAGGCCGGCTCGATTGAGTCTGATCACGTTTCGCCCCACTTGTGGCTTTTTGATTCTTACAGGGATTGTTTGCCGATAGGGGTGAGGGGATGAGATATTTTTTAGATACTGAATTCATCGAACGAGGACCAGATCACCCGATAACACTCCTTTCCATCGGCGTTGTGGCGGACGACGGCAGAGAATTCTACGCAGAGAATATACTCGCTGATCACCGCACGGCTAGCGAGTGGGTTAGGGACAACGTAATTGTTCATCTGGGTAAAGAGGGCGCTTTGCTCCTGAAGCCAGGTGAGATCGGGCAGCATATAACCACATTCGTTGGTGCCGATCCGAAGCCCGAATTCTGGGGCTACTATGCCGATTACGATTGGGTTGTGTTCTGTCAGATATTCGGCACAATGATGGATCTCCCGCGCGGATTCCCGATGTATTGCAGGGACATAAAGCAGTTGTGCGACGACAAGGGGAATCCACAGTTGCCAGAGCAGCCTGAAGACGAACATAACGCGCTGGCTGATGCGCGGTGGAACAAGGTCGCGTGGGAGTTTCTGATGGGGCCCGAATGGCTGTCCCAGTGGAAGGGAGAGATGCCGAAATGACGAATATCACGCTCTTAGCCCACAACCGCCCTCGTCTGACCGAGCAAGCCCTGAAGTCCCTCTTCGACCATACCGATCGCAAGACCTTCACGTTGACACTTTTGGACGACTGCTCTACGGATTTCCGGACAACCAGATTACTGGAACGCTACGCTTCGGACTACAAGAACGTCGCGCTCATTTCGCTGAAGAATTCCCGCGGCATCACCGGCCAAGCACGTAACCTGGTCGTCTACTGGAGCGAACAGTACTTCGGTGCTGGCGACTGGCTGTACCTGAGCGATAACGACGTGTGGTTTTCGCCGGGGTGGTTGGAGAAACTGACGAATGCTGCCGCATTTTCCGAGGATAGCGGCTTTGTCCTTTGGGGCGGTCAAGTCCATCCCTATCACCAACCGTCAGGCGAACCGTTTCAGTACCACGACATTGAACCGGGCCAATTTAAGCGTGGAGATGATCTCCGATTACGCGAGCCCGTAACGCTGTTAACCCAGCACGCCATGCTCGACGGCCCCTCCTGGCTGATGCGCTGGGATACATGGCGCAAGTACGGACCTCTGGAGGCTCACAGCAAGGGAGTCTGCCAGGGTGAGGACGTGACGTTCTGCCAGGCTATCACCGCTGATGGCTGCCGCATCGGCGTGATTTCCCCGCATGTGGTCGCCCACACCGGGATTCGACAGAGCAACGGGAATCTGGCACCGGGCGCGGATGTGCGGTTGCAGAATGCTTTTCCGGGCGTAATATACGAATAAGTTTATTCTTAAATAGTGCGAATCTGTTTAATCATTCCGCCGAGCGCGTTCTTATTAGATGAACGCGTCTTTGTGTCGCTTGGCATCCTCAAGGTCGCGGCATCACTTGAGCAAGCAGGGCATGTCGTGGACATGCTCGATCTTTCTGGCGTGACGAACTACTGCGATGTCGTTCGCACATACGTGGCGACGCATGATACTCGGACATTCGGCATTACGGCTACGAGCCCTCAAATGCCAGCGGCGGCGTGTATTCTGCCGTTGCTACCCGGCAAGCGAATTCTGGGCGGCCCACACGTTACGCTCACACACGCGGGAACCAAGCGTAGCCCGCGGGCTAAACTGGCCCTGCAGAAACTTTCCGAGATAGCAGATGTTTTGGTTTGTGGTGATGGGGAGTTCGCGGTCCACCAGGCTCTCCTGCAGTCCTCAGGACTCATTGATGCGGATGACCCAAAATCCACATTCTTCCTAACCCACAAGACCTTTGATGAATCCCCGTGGCCCGCTAGACATTTGCTGGACATGGATTCCTATCATTACGCCGTCGACGGAGAGCGTGCATATTCAGTCATCTCGCAGCTGGGCTGCCCGATGGGTTGTACCTATTGCAGTGGTCGCAATTCCCCATTCTTGAGAAGATTACGTCTGCGATCTTCAACAAATGCTGTGGCCGAAATTGTCAGTCTATACGAGCACTACGGCACCAAAGGTTGCATGTTCCTCGATGATGAACTTAACATCAACAAGTCCATGTTAGATCTGATGCGCGGGCTAAAAGAGGCGGCGGATGAACGAGGGATTGAATGGCGCCTCCGAGGATTTTTGAAGTCTGAACTTTTCACACCGGAGCAGGCTGAAGCGATGTACGCAGCCGGGTTTCGGCAGGTGCTAATCGGATTTGAGGCGGCCGACGAAAGAGTGCTCATTAATATCCAAAAGAAGGCTACCGTTGCCGACAACACCCGTGCCATGAAGATCGCACACGATGCCGGGTTGAAGGTCAAGGCGCTGATGAGCACGGGGCATGCGGGGGAATCCGAAGATACAATCCGTTGCATTCGCGATTGGCTGTTAATGGTCAAGCCATCCGACTTCGACTGCACGATCATCACTCCCTATCCCGGATCACCCTACTACGACGAGGCTGTCGAAGTCACGGAAGTCCCTCACGCGGGATCGTGGTGCTATGCGTCTCCCAAAACCGGCGACAGGCTGTACATGCACGACGTCGATTTCACCAAAGAAGCACAGTTCTACAAGGGCATGCCCGGTTCCTACGTCAGTCACGTCTGGACGGACCATATAAGCCCGGAACGTTTGGTTGAAATGCGCGATTGGGTGGAAAATGAAGTCCGACGGGACTTGAATATCCCCTTCTACCCCACCGGCAAGTCCTTCGAGCACTCAATGGGGGCTGGGGGTAGTTTCCTGCCGAAGTCAATCCTTAATAGCACTGACGCCGTTCAATGACCCTCGCCGCCATTACCGCCTGCCTCTACCCCGACACCAGGATGATCCACCTCCTGATGGACTCAGCCGTCCGCCATGGCGTACCACTCACTCCTTACGGCATCGGAGACAATCCGTCGGACTGGGGCCATATCAAAGTCACCCGATTATTGCCGGTTATTGAGGAACTCCTGGAGGAAGGCTATACGCACGTTCTCTACACGGACGGGACTGACAGCCTGTTTGTACGCCCCTGGGAGGATGTACAGTCCGAATACCTATCTCTGGACTCTCCACTCTGCCTGATGAGCGCAGAAACCGACTGCTATCCCTTCCGCGAACTCGGCGACCAATTCCCTGCCCGCGGGCCGTGGCGATATCCGTGCGCCGGCCAGTATATGGGAGAGATTCCATGGATTCTGGAGAGATGGTCGGCGATGGCGCGGGATTACGCCTCGCATCCTGAGCGAAATGACCAGGGGTGGATCACGCTGGAGATTCTGGCCGGGCGCATGGAAGGTTTGGTGCTTGATTCGGAATGCCGGATATTCCAGTCGATGAGTGGCGATGGAGTTGAGAAGCGGGATGGCGTGATAAATACGGTCACGGGGTCACGGCCGTGTGTGCTCCATTTCAACGGAGGGTACTCGGATCCGGTTACGGGCCGGGATGAAAGGATGATGCCGTGGGTTTGATCCTGCGACGGAAGGTGCACTGTGCTCAACGGTAAAAAGACGCTATTGTTCGTTGCCAACAGAGATCACGTATCAAAGGCATCGATAGCTACGCTGCTTCACGAACTTTCAGCACGCAACTTCGATCCCGTGGCCCTGCAAGTCATGGGCGGAGAGTCAGCACTCACTGTGGTCAATCTGGATGGGCTGGTTCCGGAAGAACGCGAAAATATTCGTGAACTGGTCAAGAAGCATACGGACGTGGAGTTGCCATGACAGATCTACATACTTCCTGCATAGACAAACCGTGTCCTTGCGGTTGTCACGTGAACGAACTTGTAATAGTTCCCTGTATGCACTGCCAGGGATGCTGGTGTGACGGTAAACGGTGGGGATCACTCCAGATTAATCTGGGATCCGGCCAGCGCAAATTCTCTGGCGACTTCGTGAACGTCGACATCAACCCAAAATGGGAACCGGACGTCGTAGCCGATGGCGCTTCCATGCCGATGTTCGCGGACGGTTCTGCGGAATTGATCGTTTCACACCACAACCTCGAGCACTACGGCTGCGGGGATGCGGCACCCATGCTGCGGGAATGCCACCGCATTCTGGAGCCGGGCGGTTCCCTGATTGTCTGCGTTCCTGACATGCGCATGCTGGCCCATGGCTGGCTGCAGGGACGGATTTCAACGCAAGTCTACATGACGAACGTCTATGGCGCCTACATGGACAGCGAAGCCGATCGTCATAAGTGGGGGTTCGACTACGAGGCGTTGCGAGAATTCCTGATTACCTGCGGATTCTCCCGCGTCAGACAATTCGACTTCCGCGATATTCCCGGAGCCGACATCGCACGGGATTGGTGGATATTGGCAGTAGAAGCCATCCGCTGATCTCGGGCGTTTCAGACTGGACGGGCGATTAAATCAACGTTGGCGCCAGAGGAAAACGTGAAGGATTCCGTAACTTCGTTTCCATTCATATCGAATATGGCATAACCAACATGATTTAACGTCCGCGCAATATCTGACCAGCCAATTCCGCTCATGCGTGCGTAAACCTCGCTGTGCTCAAAGCAGATTACCGGCCGGCAAGAGGCCAGCAATTCGAGGCCACCTTTGAGCACGTGGTATTCATAGCCTTCTACGTCGATTTTAATAAAGTCGATCCTCGGCTGCCCGAACTCTCGCCACATAGAATCCAAAGTTACAACGGGAACCAAAACCGCTGCAACCGACTCCCCGCTGGCTTCGGAGACCTCGGCCTGCCCCTTGAGCATGCAACCAATTTTGTTTCGTGAAGCAACGAATATGTTAGCACTCCCGGCTTGAGATCCCAGCGCCGACTCAGTGAGCCGAATATTCAGATGCGGATTGAGTTCCGTATTCTTTCGAAACCTCGCGGCGGCATCCGGATTTGGCTCGAAACTGTAGACCACGCCGGAACGTCCCACCAAATACCCAAATCGCATCGAATGTATGCCTGCGTGAGCTCCGATATCCATCACGTTCATGCCGGGCTTCAGCATACTATCAAAGAAATCAGTCTCGCGCTTCTCCCACACGCCGGTCAGAAGGACTGCGCGCTCAATGGCATCCGCAGGGTCAGCCCAGATGCGAGCGGACGTTCTGAACAGCGAACAGACCCGGTTCTGAGTACCCAAAAACGGTCTTACCAATGCCTGCATCGCTCGATAACGTCCTCGAATCGGAAGGAAGCGTTCAGAAATCTGGTAAATACGCTGAATTAACGTGAGCATCAATACATCATACATCATTTATGCGCAGTCCCAACTCTGGATAGTGCCCTCTCGTGCACTGCCAAACCTTCCAGAGGTTGAGTTGATTGTGGCACTCCTCAATGGCTGGTAAGTGGGCTCAGTTTAACATTGAGTTTTATAGTTCTATTTGCATTCAACTGTGACAAAAGAACTGGCAATCGAGGCGGTACCCTGAAGGATTATTTTTGCAGTATCCAGCGTCGTCCAGTACACGAAAGAACTAGTATTTCCGCCAAATGTGCATGCCGGGGCACCGCTGAATGCCTGGCTGAAATTGACTCTGCACGTTGTTGTCCCTCCACCCCCGGTTGACACTGTGAATCTATTATTTGTTCCTCCCGCAATCACACCCGGGGAGCCCGTTCCGCAACTACCGGGCTCAACAGAGGGAGTTCCGGCGTTGCCGAGGGTTTCGGTGATGCGCCACGCGCTCCCGGCGGCCGCAGTGTTTAGGTAACCCAAGGGAGACCCCGTAGTCGTCGGGAAAGCCTGACGCAAGGCTCCAGCGGGGAATGTGCCGACAGCAGGAACCCCGACCGGGGTGTACGGAACCGTTGCCCCGGTGATGATGTTGTTGTAAGCCACCGTATTGCTGGCCGTTCCACCGTTCTCCACGTTGTCGATGATGCCGCGCAACATGGCGTTGCCCGAAGGATCATTCTGGATCGTGTTGTCATTCAGCGTGAGATCTTTACTGGGTGCGTCGATGACGACACCGGGATAGGTTGAGTTTGCCGCAATGCCCACGTTATGAAGACGGTTGCCGGTAAAAGCTCCCCCAATCCACCCCGCGAGCGCCCACCCTCCGGTCTGCGTGGTGTCGCAGTTTGTCCCGCTGATGTAGCCTCCAACCGTGGTAACCATAGATCCGCACGCAAGGCTGTTGGTGATTGATCCACCCGAAATCATGTTGTTGACACCGTACTGAATCCAGTTGGGGCTACTTGCCGAGAATGCCCCGAATCCGCTGGAGTTGATCGGTACAGAGAACGTTGTGCTGCTGATGTTTGTAGCCGAAAGGCGCGTATTCAGAGCCGTCCATCCTCCAGTGAACCCTGAGAGCGTCACAAGGTCTCCCGTGCGCGGAGAATAGGTCGCCGTACAGACCACCGGGTTAGCGTTTGTACAGCTTGATATCGCGCTCGACGTAGCGCCGCCCGACATCTGGACCCCAAAAGAGGTGGATGCCCCATCGACATCGATTTTGGCATTGATACCCGAGCACGGAAGCGGAATTGTCGGGCCAGGAGCGATGATCAGAGTAGACCCTGTGCACTCAAATCCTTTACCGAACGGGGCATAGATCTTGGCCTGTGCCGTTGCGTTCGAAACTCCTTCGAAGAAGATCCCGCCGCCGCCGCCGGCAGTCCCTTTTCCCCACGTGGAGTAGCCCTTAATTTCCACGCCAACGATATTCGCCTGAGCATCCGGCATCTGAACCAGAGCGAGTTCGCATTTATTGCCCTGAAATCCAGTGATAGTGATTCCGCGGATGAAGAAGTTCAAGCCGAGTCCAATTGGTTCGTCGTCACAACTTCCGCCAGTAGAAGAAAAGTTAGTCGTGTATGTAGCGCCGGGCCCTGTACCCGCAGATCCTCCACCCCCCGTATACGAACGTCCAAACCAGTAATTATTGTGAGAGTGAACGTTTATTTCGCGCGTATTTGAACAGTCTACGCATTGAAGTCCTACATTCTGTGCGCCCTGGATTGTGAAGTCGCTGAATAACGCCGAGCTCGGGCCAGTCCCAGTCACGGAACCGTGGATATAGAGCGCATTCTTCGTGTTGTTCGCAGCGGATCCGTCTCCGCGCATATCTATCAGTCCGGGGCCCGTAATGGATATATTTCCCGTCGTCGTTACCTCGATCAAATGCGATGCGGCCTGAAGAGCAGAAGAATGACGAATGAAGCCTGAACCTGTCTGCATCTGCACTTTCACGTCACTCGATCCAGCCGTGACCAAAACCGAAGTCACCGCGCATAGACCGGAAACAGAAAGAACTGCCCTCTGCCCCACGGCTGCATTGAATGCTGCGAGCACTGAAGCGGTATCATCGGAAGCCCGGTTGCATCTAGCTCCATACTGCTCTGGGGTTATAATTCCCGGAAGTGTAGCTGGATCAATAATAGTCTGATTCGACCATGTGAAAGGGGCTGGAATGCCGCCGCTGGAAAGCTGAATATTAAACTGGCCATTGTCTGCAAAGAATTGCCAGAGACCACTCTTTGAAGAAGCGAATGGGTTCGTTGCAGGAGTTCCGCTATTGTCTGAGTAGATTGCAGCGGGGGCAGTCGCAGCCATTTGATATATAACAGGCGAGGCTTGTACGCCGGCGCTTGAAGTGAGGGTGATAGATGTCTGCGTAGGAACGGAAGAAATCGTATACGTTACCCCATTGATGATAATCGGAAGTCCAGCCCACCCTGAGTTCGCGTTAAACAGTTGCCCGCCCGTCCACGTAACTGAAGTTCCGGAGGTTGTGACTGATCCCGACGGCCCTCCTGGATAGTAAACCGTTACCGTGCATTGCGGATACGACTGCATGACCTTGGTAGTCGAAGATATGGTGTTCGTCTGAACCACCTGTCCGCCCTGAGTACAATACCCGGTAAGAGCCCCACGGGCGACGACCAAAGACGGAAGTGTCGCTAAAAGGATTAACACCCTGCGCATGCCCGCATTGTAATAGATTGACGGGGGACTGAAATACAAGTAGAATCAGGCTATGAGAGCACGTCTCACGCTTGAGAATCCCCCCGTAAACACTCCTGCTGACCGAAAGGAAACGATCCGGAAGATTACCGACAAGATTATTGAGTGGTCGAATCTTTCCGAGACCGAACCGGTCCAGGATGAGATGCATGCGGGTTGAAATTCCGGTAGTCATCATAGCCAGGAATAATCTCGCGCTCACAAAGAAGGCGGTCAATTCGGCCCTTGCTCAGGATGTACCTGTTGAGGTACTCGTGGTGGACAACGATTCGCAGGACGGAACCGCGAATTGGCTGCGCACAAAACATCTCACGACCATCTTCACTGGAGAGCAGTGGTCTCTCGCAAAGTGCTGGAATGTCGCGCTTCAGGCGTTATGGAAGGTCGGCTTCGATCGTGCTCTTGTGCTGAACAACGATGTCCAGGTATCACCATGGGCTTGCCGAGTCCTGAACTCTCACGGTGGTCCGTTCGTGACGTGTGTATCCGTGAATAATGAAGAGCAATTCGAGATGTCGACCGAAACCCACATTGAGACGCTGAAGAAAGCACAGCGTCCCCATCCAGACTTCTCTGCGTTCTTCATCCGCAAGTCCGTGACGGATAAAATTGGTTGGTTCGACGAGGAGTGCTGGCCAGCTTATACTGAGGACGCGATCGCGCACCTGAAGATGCACCGTGCCGGGATTCAGGCGGTTTGCATTGACGTCGCGTTCCTGCACTACGGAGCCGGGACGCTCAAGCAGGCCGATCCGGGAGAAGCCGCAAGGATTCGCCGCGGTGCCGATGCGAACCGTCAGCGATTCAAAAGACTGTATGGTTGCTTGCCCGGTTCACCAGAATACTATGCGATGTTCGGATCTACGGAACCGGCGCCGCATTCGATGTAGTCCGGATTCCGGACTACGAACCTAATTCACCTTTACCGGGCAATCGCCGTTTCGTGTCCAGGAAGTCATAGAGCGTACGCATCTGATCAGCGTTCAGTTCGCTAAACGACTTTACTCCCCAGTGGCTTCTTGCAGCCAAACTCAACATCTGGTGACCATTCTTCCCTGCTGGAGATCCCGGCAGGTTCAATTCCTGAGCTCGTGCGTGTAGCATGCGATTGAGCTCAAATTTGTCAGGTGGGGGGAGTGGACTCATAATTCACTCAGAACTCGTCGAAGGTGAGCACGGCCAGTGGCAGCATCGCGGCCGACGCGCTTTCCAGGCTTGAAGTCGGAGCCTAGATTTTTGTAACCCAACGCCCTGAAGTGGGTGTTGAGATCTGCGTCGCTCATGGTGTCCATTGCTTCCGGGGTGATACCTGCAGCCTTGAGGCGCTGTGCTACTGCAAGATCTTTCGCGCTGGCGTTCGTAGCGTGCGTGATAGCCACCTCTGGACCGGCGGGGTGGAGTTGTTCGTGGACATGCGCAGGGAAGTTGATATTGTTTCCCTGAATCGGACGGATTGGGATAGCGGGTGCCACTGGCTTAATAGCAGGAGTTGGCGCCGCTATGACCTTTGATTCGAGCGGCGCAATAGGCTTGGACGCCGCAATCACCTTAGATTCCACCGTCGACTTCAGTCCACCTGTCTTTGCCAGAAGATTTGCAGTGCTCTGGATATTCGCGATGTCAGAAGGATTCTTTACAGCTTTGAAGTTCTTATAGCCGAAGCTCTGAGAAACCTGGTCAAGCGTGTGCGTGGAGGCTTGCTCGGATGCGACAGGCTCCAGATTCATTGTCTTCGTCAGGTAGTCCGGAAGCACTACGCTCTTCAGCCGCTCGGCCATGACTTCCGGAGACACCTCGACCACAGGCGGACCCATCTGCGGGCCCCGCGGCTCACGTCCGAACTGCTCACGAAATAAGGCGTTGGTGTCGATCGCTTCAATTGGATCGATACTCTTCGGCGGTTCAGGTATGTCAATAGTCCGCGGAACTACCGGACGTGGACCGGATGGCAGTTCATACGAGATATTCGGCAACTGCCATGCTTCTGGCAATAGGGGCTTCGTCACCTTAGGCGAGGACTCAAAGGCGACTTCGTCCGGTGTTGGAACACGTTCCGGAGACCTGAATTCCGCAGCGTTAGACAGGCCCGGTGTTGATGGGCTCTCAGAATACACAGGCGCAGGCCGATTGATAAAACCCTGATGGAAGTCGAAGTCTTTAGCTGCCTGCTTTCCACCTTTCATTGCCCCGCGAACTATAGGAGAAATCGCCCCTACGGCACCTCCGATCACGGGATGACCTACCACCTCTCCCGCAGCCGTACCTTGAACGCCGTTAGCGACGATGGCCGGCAACTGAAGATCTGGCATACCTAGTACTTTCGGGATAACACCATGGCTCAGCGGAACCTTTTCTATCGCGCCTTTGGCCGCGCCTTTAGCCGCGCCTTTAGCTATGGCGATCGGGCGCGCTACGGTAAGTTCCGGCACCGTCACATGCTCGAGCCCCGGTGCCAACAGCATCCCCATGTGCGTCAGACCTTCGATTCGCTGTCCTGGCGTAAACGCCTCACGCGTCGCATCGACAGCCAGAGGGCCAACCAAGGGAAACATTTCCGCAAGCGTATTTGCTCCCGCGCGACCAGTGAACATGTCGCCCCATGCCTGTGTGGTACGTCCCAGATTGGATCCAATCCCCTCGACGATGGATTTAGGGTCGAGCATAGCCCCACCGCCGTTCATGGCCGTGCTGACACGATCGAGCCATGTGGGAGGGTTGGTTAGCCGCTGAGGGCGATCGGAAACCGCAGTATTGACCATCGGGCGTTCATCAACCACCGCCCATTCATCGGCGGGGGACTGCGAGACCACGGACCACGGATCTTTTGTCGGGGCCGGCACTATTGCACCTGCCCGTTAATTACCTGCCGTGGCTTACCACCTACCAGTCGCCACACCTGACCGTTTGCGAATGTAGTGTCGTGGCCTTCCTTCAACCGAGAGACAGCAGCAGCAGGGAGCGTGGCGATCGGCTGTATATCCTGCCGAATAATCCCCGTCTTCGTCATATTCCGAAGCGCTGACTCTTTGTCTCCTGCGATGAGTTTCCTGGCCTCTTCGAACTTGTCAATCATCAGATCAACGGAATCCGGATTGAATCCACCCAGACGGTCAAAAGTCGGAGTATGAGCGAGCCCTTCCCTTAGAACTTTTTCTCCACGCGCCGAGACGCCTTGGAGAGCCGCCGCGGCTGATCGAAGGTCCGTAAAGGCGACTCCACTGAAAATATCGTCGTAGGGGGTCTTTTTGCCAAGATATTTGTACTTCAGATAATCAGCGGTAAGGTCTTTACCCTTGAGATCCTTGAGACGATCCAGCAGCCCCTCAACCTGTTTTGTGGTGGACTCTACGCCTTCCATTATTTTTTGACCCGCAGCACTCAAGGCTACGGGACTCGGAAGATCGTTTTTCGCAGCATAATCCTGAACTGCGGTAAGATCCTTGCCTGTCGGAACAGAAGCCCCAGCTACCCAGTCATCGTATTTTCGCTTAATGACTGGATCGCCTTTTGTAACAGTTGGGGATGCACTCTGCGTTCTCGGCACCGGCGTAATCGGCGCACTTCCACCTGCCGCGCCACCTCCGCCTTTCGTTCTCACTGAGCTCGTCGTCACAGGTAATTGGCCTGGCTGCGTTACGGTGCTGACGGTCTGAGACGGAATGAATGCCGGGTTTATTCCCAGCGCAACTGATGTCGGGTTATGCCCCGTGGACGGCAGAAGATCAAATGGGCGCACGTATACGTTGCGATGGGTGTTTGGATCGACGCCCGTGTTCATCGGGCGCAGAAGTCCAGACGCGACCCCAGCCGATGCCCCGGGCGTTTTCTGAACGAAGGACTGAGTGCCGTCGGCGTTCGTAATAACCGCAATACCTGGGTTTCCCGGCGTGGCGTCCACGATGGAATTATCCGTGCGAGATCGGCTGATTGTGACAGGGAACTCGTCAGGTAAGCCCTCCAGACCAAACTGCTTCTTTGTGGCGGCGTCAAGTGCTCCAGCCGTCGTCTGTAGCTTATTGGGAACCAGCATGCCCTGCGGCATATTGACCGGCTGAAATCCGCTAGCCTGGGCGGCGTAGGCAGCTTTAACGTACGGCGGGAGTGCCTTGAATTCCGGCGTTTCCTTGAATACCTCGAACTCAGCCCTACGCTGTGCAGTCTGCTCAAACGGCTGCAATTGGGCCAGCGAGTTGTTCATCTCGGCCAGAATCAATGGCCGCATAGCTGGCGTGGCAGACCGGTATAGGTCGTCGTATTTCTGGATGATTGACGCACGCATGGCGCGCGGGTCGTTGGCTACGGGCTGGATTGATGTAGGGATTGGCGCGATAGCGGGCGCAGAAGTGGCATCTTGACCCCGGCCTGGCACACTTGCTTCGTCAGTCAGTGGCGCTGCCTGTTGAGACGTGCCCGTAGCTGGCCCAAAATTAATAGTGGACGAAACTGACTCTTGCTGAATAGGTCGTGCTACCCATGGCCCACCGACACGGCTTTCCGGCCATGCTGTCGAGTTTTGCGTCCAATGGGCGTCTGAAGCAGAGGGAACCTTAATCGGTCCCTGTGGCCCCGCGATCGGGTTGGTAGCAGGCTGGGCCGCAGGCGGAGCACTTTCTTGCGGCTGGAAATTGGAGATATAGCCTTCAAACGGCGACGGGATACGCCGTGCTTGCACAGGGGCAACAGGCTGCCCTGGCGTCACTCCCGGTGCTGAACCGGGGACTGGATTCGGTTCTTTCGGTGGACCACCAAAGACACTCTGAAGCGCCTGGTTATCCTTGTGCAACTTCTGCATCGTCGTGCTGAACTTCTGCGCGACTGAGCCGATCGGTTTACCAGCCAGCAGATCCGCCTGATGTTGCAACAGAGAGGTTCTGGTCTGGGGGTCCGCTTCCTCAAGCGCAGCTTTCCCGATCAGGTCCGCGAAGTCATGGCGCCGCGATTCCAACTGCGAACGGATCTGTTCGCCATAAGGAATGGCCGCATGGCCTGCGCCCGCGATTGCTGAGAGGAATGCGCCCATTTTTTAGCTTCCCTTCCCGCCGATCAATCCTAAGAGACCATTCTTGGCAGTTCCACCGCCAAACGGTGTAGTCGCCAAGCCGAACAGGCCAGCGCCGAGTCCGCTCCACAGCGCATTGCTGGTCTTCCGCTGATCGAGCGCATTTGAGAACAGATTCTGAGTTCCCGTCATTCCGGTATTCAACGCCGAATTCCCGATGCCATAAAGATTGGACCCGAGTCCCGACTCCGAGAGTCCCGTCGAAATCAACGGCTGCGCGGCCGAAGAACGAACTCCATTGAACAGGTTCTGAATCGTTGCGACCGGGGCATATCCGGCACTGAATAGCGTGGCTGAGCGACCGCCCCCGCGGGGCTGGAGTGTAGAGAGTGCCTGTATCTGCTGCTGATTCTGGTCACGAATTTGCTGAATCGAAGGCGCGAGTGTCGCCATCGTATTCGCCGTGTTTCCGTTCAGAAGGGTCTGAAACCAGTTGGTGCCGGCGTTTGTGTTTCCGGTACCCAGCGCCAGCATGTTCGTGCCAGCCTGGTTCTGTTGGGCCGAGTTAGCGACAGCGGTATCGGTCACCTGTTGTTGCTGCTTGGTGGCGTCTTTTTCTGCTTGTGAAGGGCCGAAACTCATACTGGAACCTCCTCTTCCAATGGGATCTCTTCCGAAGCGGGAGTTTCCTCAGATGGCACCTCTTCCACCTCAGGAGAGACCGCTGGGATCGGAATCATCTCCAGTACCGGCTTTCCCGGTGCTTCCGGCATCACCAACTTGCTCATGACCACCCACGGCTCTACTGCCATACCGCGGCTTTCCGCCAGGGCCGCCATGCGCCCGGGCGTGGCAAAGCAATACACCCACTGTGGGCCTGTCTTGGCGAGAATGATTTCTTCGGACTTCCGGCAAAGCGCAGGGAACAGATGCGAATAACCATCACTGATCTTCGTCGGCTGGACATGCAACTTCAACTGAAGGAACTGGTATGCCACAATCTTGCCGCCGACGATAACCCCTACCGCGGTGGAAATAGCCGGATTCGGTAACCCGTACGGCTCGAAGTCCGGCGCGAGGGTCTGGATTTCTTCAGGCGTGAGTTCGCGGAACTCTGGACCAGTGGCGATAGGTTCCATCACCTCTGATTCTACACCCGTTATCGGATGGCCGTTTTAATGCTTTACGGCTTACTATCGGCGGATGTAGTACCCCACGCCTACACGAGCGGGGAGTCCCCCGTTGGTCTCACTAAACACTTTCAGTTGTGCATTTGCGTCGGACAGAACATGGTGATGGGCAGTTCCGCTCCCCGAGTTGAATGGAGCAATATCCACATCATGCGTGTGTGTATGTGTTGCCACGGTCGTTCCGGCGCCGCTTTGCACCACGGTCCCAGCCCCGCTGTCGTTCCCCGATGTTGTGTTTGGGGGATCCACCGAGTGAGTGTGGGCCGATTCGTCATCCGTAACGGCCGTTGCTTCCCATTTAGCCCGGCTTGCCGCCTTCGCACCGAACGTCGTACTTCCCTGAGGGAATGAATCGTTTGTCCGGTCCACGGTCGCAACAGATGTCGTACCTGTCGCATCAGCCTTGGCAACCGCATAACTACTTCCGTCACACAGACCCCATAAACCACCATTTGGCGCTGAGCCATCTGGCTTGCCCTCCGAAACAAACCCACTTCCCGGGTCCCCAGGCGCAAAGACGAAAGCGGTTCCACTGAATTTCCAGACGTGGAGATAGTCGCTCGCTGAGAACTTAAACGATGCGTCGTTTTCTCCGAGATCCGTAGGCGCGTTAGCCAGGAGCGACGAAAACTCCCCGTCCACGTATACCCACCGACCGCTGGCCACAGAGTAAGATACCCCCACCGCATTCGTCGTTGCAACGCCAAGAGTAATTGAAGTGGGGCTGTTTACGGTTGCCACGAAGCAATCAACCCCATTTATCACAATCTTCGTACCGGCTGGCCATTGGTTTGCGTTAAAACCGGTTCCGGTATTGATGAAGTGATTACCGCTTACCCATGTGACATTGACGCCTCCAGCCACAGTGACCGTTCCGGCCGCATTCTGCACCCAGTACGTTACTGTCCGGTCAGTTTCATAAAACGGGGTTCCAACTGAATATTGAATTGAAGGCCACAGGGAAAGACGATTGGCATGGGTGTCAGTTATGAGACCCGCGATCGTACGCCAAGTCGTGGAATTGGATTCCAGCAGGACCAAAGTGTCTGATTCGAGGAAATACCCGTTTGGATAGGATGTAGCCGGGAAGTTGAGAACTCGATTTGAATGGGTATCGGTAATGATCTGGGTTGCGGTCCCAGCCAACTGCCATTGATAGGTCGGGGATCCCACATATCGCCACAACTGCTTATTTACTTCGACCACTACGCCATCTACTGCGTAGGGTGCGCCGATGGAAGGGTTGTTGCTCGGGAGCGCAGGGAGTTCCGGGATATTCGTGTAAGCGTAGGAACTCGGCGCAGGGCCGGGAGAAGGCGACGGACTCGGCGGCGTTGGCGTGGGAGTCGGTGTCGGCGTTGGGCTCGGGGTTGGCGACGGAGCAACCGGCGTCAGTTGCGCGAGTTTGTCGTAGATGTCGTTGAAGATTCCGGAGAATTCCGGATTCGGCGACTGGACGCGCGTGAAGATGTTTTTGGTGTTCGCCATCCTACGCCTTAAACACAGCTAACTGCAAATACGACTGATCCACCCATCCTTTGGTCTCCACCGTGAATGCCTCCGGAAACAAAGCGAACTCAGTATCCGAATCCAACTGGTATGCAAAAGCCAGGGACTTTATGGTCTGGTCCAGCATGATCGGCTGGATCTTGAACTGACCACCCGTGCTCGGTATCGTGCATGTAAACTGTCGTCCGTTCTGGCAATAGATCAGGAATGAAACCTCTGCATTTGAAATCAGCGCCGCATACAGCCGGCGATGGTGCTTCCAGGCGGCATACGAGAGGTTGAATATTTGCGTCGTGATGCGTTTGCTCAGGTACGGTTGATTGTAAAAGCTTGGCTCACCGGCATAGACGCGCGGGCCGTCCGGTCCGCCTGTCCAGACGAAACGCAACGAGATGTTTCGATACAACTGAAGGCCACCGGGAACGGAAGAAATATTGAGTGGCGTCTGGATGCGAGAGCCTGACAACGTGATCGAAGACAGGGGGATATTTGTGTTCCCATTGTTGAAGAACGCGGTAGTATTGAGCGTTCCGGATTGATCGGCATCCACCATGGCATCGACATACAGTTTCTGGGTTCTTTCGTCGCCGTTATCCAAATACGGAATTTGGACCTGTGTCGTGATCACGGTTCCGTTGTCGTCGTTTCCGCCAATCACATACATCTTGCCCAGCGTCCTCGACAACATCAGAATCTGCTGCGTGTTTGGCGAGTTGTAGAGACCTTCGTCCAGGTATTCGTAGGAGATTTGATCTCCGTATGAGTGCAGGAACCAGCGCTTTTTTGAGATCTCGTACCGCAGCGTTACCTGATTCGCTGACGTGTCATAGTACGTGAACCGGATATCGAAATCAGTGGCGGACAGTCGCATCAGCGATGTCAGGTTCATATCTACCGGATTCAGGCCATTTACCGCTACGGCCGGTTCTCCGTCGTGCGGGAATAACGGATAGAGAAGATCATCCGTAATACTCACGCCGCCCGCGTCTGTCCAGCGATAGATGCCATCGCGGCCGAGCGCATAGATTCCGTCTGGTCCGCGGCATATCGCCCAGCGGCTCCAGAACCCGCTCGGTGTCGGAAGGCGTCGGAACTGGTATGTGCCCGTGAACGAATACTGAACAACGTAGACATTCTCACGCGATCCGGCGAATGCCAGGCCGTTCCACACCTCACCAGTCTCAAGCGGTTCCGTAGGTCCGCACAACTCCAGCGTGTTCTGGTCAGATGCTGCGTCCAGATTCGAAGAATTGGAATAATACAACGTACCCGAATTTACTGAGTCTCCTAAAGCGAACGCAACTGGAACGAAAGGGCCTTCAAGGGGCCCAAACGCTACTGGCATTGGCTGCCCAGCCAGCGTTGGACTCGCGATCGAGTACGTTGCGTTCGTCAGCACACCGGCATCCGCCTGGAGTTCAAGAAATGTCGTCGACTTTGGCTGTCCCCGCGTCAGGAACGCAACTCCGTTCAGGAGAATAACCGTGTTATTTACAAGGGACGTGGGGAACAGGTCACCAGACACCCACTTCACGCTGGTTCCGACAACGTTGACAACTCCAGTGAGAGGTGTTCCCAGTACAGGCCATGGCTGCAGGAGGGTGAGATCCACGCCCTGATTTCCTGACACCTCCGCGTCCGACAGACCGTCTGTGAAGGTATTCGGGCTTGCGTTGTTATTCTTCACGGAGCCGATATAGACGAAATCCGTCAGAGTGCCACCTTCGCGGTATATGTCGTCGTAATCGACGCCAGCAGCCGTTGTGGTGGCTGGCGTGACGAGAACTGCCTCACGAAGAGGGTTCAGTGAATATCGTGTGGTCGGCCCGGGCACGCTTGCGGCACCGGTTGTGGAGTCTCGGAACGTGGAAGTGTAGAAGTATCCCGAAGGAGCATTCTGCGCGATCACGGGCCCGTACGTGCCAAAGAAATAGAACCAGTCGAAGCCATAGGCGCACGCACCCGTGCTGACCAACTGGACTCCCACCGCCTGCACCCCAGCAAACGTGAGCGTCGGATTGCCAATCTGCTCGCCCTGAGAAAGCGGCACGGAAATATCAACCCAGACGTTGCCTGAGGTGACAGTGAAGGATCCCAACTGCGACTGGGGAATCGTCCACTTCCAATAACTGCCGGTGAACGGCGTTCCCGCTGCTGTCGCAGGATCGACGTCTACCAAAAGAACGAGCGATACCACGTTAGCCGGGTTCTGCAGAAATACTGAGATGTGGAGGTAGTCGTTCGCCGTACTGATCGGGCGATTATTGGCTGTTCCGCAGTTTTCGATTACCTTAACCTGGGCTGTTCCCGTTCCCGCAGCAGGCTGGCTGACTGCCACATAGCTGGAGGTGATTGATTCCCCCCCGGTGTGAGTCAGGCTGGTGTATGTATACCAGGAATTTAGTCCGGTAACCGCAGCGCCGGCCGTCCACGCTCCAGCAGTTGAGAGTCTTAGGGAATATGCTGTCCCATCCGGACTCTGAACCACGGCCAGAACACGCACGATTTCTCCGCCAATAGTGATAACGGAATTTCTGGCTAAACCGGTCGGACTGCCAGTCAACACCACCGAACACAGACCGGTCGTCCCGGAATCGTAGGATATTCCGGCTACTGTCGTGTTTGAGATAGCAGAATGAATCTCCCGAACAAGAACATTTTCTTCGTTACCGCCTCCTGCATTCAGGATTATTTTCATGCGCTCGCCAGCCCATGCCGCACCACTGGCTGAAGGAACGATGCAGCACCATCCCGATGTCCCGGAGTTGTATGTGATCGATGCGATAGTCAGAGCGCCGCCGTTCGTTCGGTCGGCAAGCGAGATTGCGGTTGCGGCTCCCGAGAACGTCCAACCTGCTACAGATTGGCCGGTGCTGACGTCTACGTTTGCAGGTACACCGTAGTCTGCCTCAGGTGCAGTATTGGGGGGAGCCACACCGATCGCCCTTACCGCCCCATCAGCACGCACCTTGGACTGCTTGAGGCGGTCATATACATACGCCCACGACTCAGGAGATTGCTCCGGACGAAACGTTAGTATGGAAAGTGGGTCGCCGGAATACCCGGTATCGATTTCAGTAATAGCCGACTCTACACCTGCGTCAAGTTTAGTCCCGTTGCCAAGAATGTACGTATACCCTGCAGGTGCAAGGGAAGCATCTGGGTCGTTGAGTCTACGGATAGAGTGGTAGAGCTTTGGCGCTGGCCCATCGTTGCCGTACTGCGTGTAACCGGGGCGTGCGGAGGCAATGCCCTCCTCTACGCAGCGATTATTCACTGCGAACGGGTATGATCCCGGCCGCATCCTGTCGACTGGGTCCACGAGATTCAGGCCCGTGGTGGCGTCGAGGCGGATGGGGGTTCTCAGAATATCCGGCACCTAGCGACTCCTTCTTTTGCCGGATACGAGCCTAGATACGTGGGATGGACTAATGTCGAATTTTTTAGCGATTTCCTTCAGTGCTTCTCCAGTACTGGCCAAGAGTTTTATTTCCGACACCTGACAATCGTTCAACTTTGCGCGACAATGCTCTTCGCCGTGTGCCACCCTGTTTTTTTGGCACATGTCCATCATATTGTCCAATTGGGTTCCGAGACTTAAGTGATCAAGATTGCAGCACGGTGGATTGTCGCAGGAATGCAACAACTCCATACCGGAAGGCAATTCTCTTCCAGACAGCGACCACAATAACCTGTGTACCAAGTAGTCTTTGTATTTGTATCTGATTACTCCATATCCGGCCCGGTTGCATCCGCGTGCCCAAGTCAGGCACCCATTAGGCTGCCGGACAATATTTTGCGTCAAGAACTGCTTTACTTCCTCGTCGTGCTTGAATCTCCGCTTTGTCCTTATCGTTGACCCGGGCTTCTTTTGATGGGATGGAGCCGTGTAAGGTTGAATTTGCACATTGTGGCCCTTTCCCCGAAGTTCCGAAATCCATTTTTCTTTACTTTCTACGGCGTGAATGCCAATGGGCTTACCTCCATCGATAATAACTGCGAAATGGTACTTGCGTGGCATGTTATACCTTAACCATCTGTGCATCCGGCCGCTGCACCTGCTCACGCTGCCATTGACCGAACAGCGGCTCGAAATACTTGATCTTCGCTGCGTTCACTCCCTTGCGCTGACTGACAGCTTTCATGAAGTTGTCGTACATGCCGAAGGTATCCTGGAATTCCTGTCCGCCGCATTTGAACATCAGCACGTGCGAGGCATAGTCGAGGATGTCTTCCAGACTTTCTTCACCGATCTGAACGAATTGACTAGCGGTCGGCAACGGTGCTGGTACCACAAGATCGGCACCGAGCGCATAGGTTTGATCCACATTGCCCTGGTTGATGACGATCATGTCGTAGAGCACTCCTGCCGTAGTTGGCATACCGGTCTGGTTTCGCCAATACGGGTTTCCAGCATCAATCGCCGTCAACGTGTCGACCGTGAGCGGATTTCCGTTCAGGGTGAGCCGGATTATGCTTCGGGCGTCCCGCGCGAATTCCACGGCCTGCTTATATCGCTGCGAAGCATACTCGCCGCGGAGGGCATCAATAATCTGGCCGCCCCCAGTCATCAGGTCTTCAATAGCAGCCCACTTAACCGCGAACACCCATTCGTTCGGCAGATCAAATAGTGCATTCGGGTCCGTGATGTCCATGTCCAGCGAATCGACAGTCACCGCCTCTAGCGTGCCGGCGTTCGCGGGATTCGGATACATCTGCAACTGAAGTGGTGCAAGTTCGGACTCGGAGTATGCCTGCGGAAAGCCAACGTTCGTCGGCCAGTCACCCGGCGAATGGTCGAACACCCAGTCATCCTGACGCCAGAGATTGGCCCACTGGCCACCGGCATCCTTCCACGCCGCGCGGTGAACGTAAACGGATGACTGCGGAAACTGAACTAGACCATTCGGCGGCGCAACGGGTGCGTAGTTTGGGTGGACGTTGTTCGGGAACTTGACGTCCAGAACAAACCGGTTCCGAGCTCGCATGATCGCCTGAAGAATCGACAGAATCGACACCTGGCCGGAAGAATCAGTTCCCGTGATTCCGGTCGGAGATTCCAGTAACAGGTATTGAATCTGTTTGACGATCGAGTCGAGCGTGATTGTGCGCGGGCGATATGCATGGAGTTGCTGGTTTAGAGCGTAGAACGGAGATGGATCGGAGGGATTGAGGTTAAAGGTTCCGCGCTGGCGCCAGTAGGAGGTCAGAGCACCGAAGACAGTCAGAGCTTCGTAGATCGCGAAGGTGATTTCGGGACGCGTGAAATACCGAAAGTTGACGTCGTCTTGAATCTCGCCCATCTGGTCGATGAGCTGATCGAGAGTGAACTGCGAGTATGGCATCGCGCGGTGGCTCTGCCCTTTAGATTAATGCATTACTGTACGCGTGAAAAGCGCCGCCCAGATCCTAAGTGAGCGGCGCGCGCTAACTGACCCGTGAGGATGAGATTTACTTTGTGTAGACGCCGCCGTTACCCGTCAGATTGCCGGGCCCGTCGACCGTGTTTTTGCTCCCGCCGGTCGCCATCTTTGTGCTCGCCGGATAAACCTTCGTGGGCAGCGACGTCGCATCGCCGGGCTTGAACTGAGGATTTATGACCGGGGTTTCAATGGTGTTCTTTCCGCTTGCCATGGTGGAGATCTCCTGGAAATTATGGTAGCAAATTGGTTTTACCTGTGGTAGGCTACGGACATGCGCACATCATTATCCCTCAGCGCTCGGCTGCACTCGCTATCATGGCGACTTTCTTTGTGCAGTTATTGTTCCCTTTAACTTTTCTGCCCGCATAGGCAAATCGGCAAAGCCAACACGTTCAGACCGTGTGTCCTCTCAGTTCGAATCTGAGTGCGGGTACCAATGGCCACGTGGCGCAATTTGGCAGACGCGCACTCCTGAGAAGGGTGTTGTTATGAGTTCGAATCTCATCGTGGCCACCAGAGTTTTAGGTAGTGGCGTAATGGCCGACTACCCGAGTTTTTGTACCAGAAGGCAAAGTGGAGGAGCCGGTTCCCTGCAAAGGAATCGTTAGCCGTTTCGACGACGGCCTGGTACTCCAGAGTTTTAAGTTTCACGGAAGCGCACACCGATTGGCGACGGGAACTGTCTCGAAAACAGTTGGACCCTTCGGGGCCTTGCAGGTTCAACTCCATGCCGCTTCCGCCAAAAGATTCGGAGATGATGGGCAATCGGTAGCCCAGCAGTTTGCTAAACTGCCGCACCTGAAAAGGGCAAGTGAGTTCGACCCTCACCGTCTCCGCCAAAGTTTGGGTGTCAGGCGAATACGGTTCAGTCGTGCCCGTCTGTAAAACGGTGCGCTCCATCGGAGCATCGGGGTTCAAATCCCTGGACACCCACCAGACTCTATGCCCGTGGCGGAACGGCAGACGCGGCGCGCTCAAAACGCGTGACAACTTCTCGGTTCAAATCCGAGCGGGCATACCATATCGGAGTCATCTAACGGCTTAAGATGACGGTCTCCAAAACCGTTCATGTCGGTTCAAATCCGGCCTCCGGTGCCATTCTCTTCCAACGTAGTCCGGAATCCGGACATTTTTTCCTTGACACACCACCACCTTCACGTGCATACTCATCTCAGGTAACAAGTCTTCAATGAAACACGGATTCCAATTCGGGAGAGCAATACCAGCAGTGCTGGCGCCTGCGTTTACGCACGTCGCGACAGCCCCTGAAGGTATGCAGCCGCGCGTTAATATCACGCGCGATGACCCGTAACCGGAATCTTAGTTAACAGGATTCTGGCCATCGGGTAAAACCGGTGGCTTTTTGTTTTCTGGGAGTACGCCAGCCTGGTAGACCATACGCTTTGGAAGCGTAGAGACGGGGGTTCAAATCCCTCCTCCCAGACCAGAGTTTTTCGGGAAGTACGGAAGTGGCCATCCTCCTCGTTTCGGATACGAGTAATCGTGGGTTCGAGTCCCACCTTCCCGACCATTTTGCAGTACACCGCCCCCGTGGGCGCGTTCTTTGAAAACTGAATATCAGTCGTCAGGCAGCGTTTGATGCGTGTATCGCTCCGCTGCCTGCGAAGTAGGTTTAACGCGCTGGTGTCGTCTAGCGGCCAGGATAGAAGGCTTCCACCCTTCGGACGAGAGTTCGAGTCTCTCCACCCGCACCAAACAAGTTTTGCTGGAGTCGTATAGTGGCTAGTACGTTGGGTTGCCAATCCGAAAACACGGGTTCGAGTCCCGTCTCCCGCACCAAAGTTGTTCCGACGTAGCTTAAGAGGCAGAGCGCCGGTTTTGTAAACCGGACTGTGGGACTTCAAGTGTCTCCGTCGGAGCCAAGTTCTATTCCGGCGTCGCCCAAGAGGCAGGGCACTCCTCTCGTAAGGGAGATATGGTGGAGTTTCGAGCACTCTCGCCGGAGCCATTTATTCCGACGTACCTCAAGAGGCAGAGGGCAGCCTTGGTAAGGCTGAATATGGGTTTTCGAGCAACCTCGTCGGAGCCAGCTCTGCTCCTTAGCTCAGAGGTCAGAGCGCACCCCTGATAAGGGTGAGGTCGAGATTTCAAAACTCTCAGGAGCAACCAAGTTTTTACGGGCACCCTCGGTGGGAGTCTGGTCTCATAAGCCAAGATGCGCGACGGGTTCAATCCCCGTGCCCGTTACCATTTATGCCGAGGGCCAGGTAAACAGCCGCCAAAAGGGAGTCATGAATCCCGGCTGGTAGTTCTGGCCTGAGGCGCCAAGTTTGGGGGATAGGGCTACATGGGGTCGGCCGTCTCACTTGCAATGAGAAAATCAGACCGGTTCAATTCCGGTATCCTCCACCAAATTCGCCAGTCTGGCCGATCGGTTAGGCATCCGCTTGAAGCGCGGACAAGCCGGATTCGACTTCCGGGGCTGGCACCAGGAAGCACCTATGCGGTTCGAATCCGCACGCATGCAAATCGTTATGGCAACGAGGGTGCTGTGATTGTGGCCATAGATCAGTGGTAGATTGCGAGGCTGTGACCCTCGCGTCGAGAGTTCGATTCTCTCTGGCCACCCCAGTTTCTTGCGGCGCGCTCGGGTGAGCAAGCAGGTCTTTGAAATCTGCGAAGACGTTTCGAGTACGTCCGCCGCTGCCAGGTTTAGGCACTTAGCTCATTCGGTAGAGCGCCGCGCTCTGAACGCGGAGGTGAGAGGATCATAGCCTCTAGTGCCTGCCAAGTTTGCTGTCGTAGTAGCGTATGCTGCCCGCATGTGGCAGGTGGGCTCCGCAGCAAAGGTTTACATCCCGTAGCTCAGTCCGGATTCAGAGCACTTCGCTACGAACGAAGGGGGCGCAGGTTCAAATCCTGCCGGGATGGCCATTTTCGTCCGCATGGCGCAATGTACAGCGCGCATCCCTCCGAAGGATGAGGTTATGGGTTAGAGTCCCATTGCGGACACCAGTTTGGATCGCTCGGTCAAGGGTAGGCTCTCTCACTGTCCATGAGAAGATCGGAGTTCAATTCTCCGGCGATCCGCCATTTTTTGTCGATATAGGCAAGTGGCTTAAGCCGCATCCATCTCAAGGATGAGATCGAGGGTTCGAATCCCTCTATCGACGCCAAGTTTGCCGTTGAGCACGAGTGGTCGAGTGCCCTGTCTTTCAAACAGGTGAGAGCGGGATCGTTACCCGTCAACGGCACCAAGTTTGGTCAGTAAAAAGATACGGGTTTGAACCCGTTACCGTGCCCGTAGGGGAAATTTCCGGACTGGCCAAAGTTTCGCTGCGCTAGCTCAATTGGCAGAGCACCCGGCTCTTAACCGGAAGGTTTGTCGGATCGTTGCCGACGCGCAGCACCAAGTTTATTCGCATGTCTTTCAACGGCAGGAAGATCGGCTGTTAACCGATTAATGGAGGTTCGAATCCTCCCGTGCGAGCCAATACCGGACCTTAAGCTCATATGGTATGAGCGGCCGACTCATAATCGGAAGGTACTGAGTTCGAACCTCAGAAGGTCCACCAAGCCGGATGGGTACATGGGATAAATCAACGCGCATTGGTGAGCGCGGATAATCAGAAGCGCTTCGGCGTATCCCTCACCGCCTGTCCGCAAAGTTCATAGGCCCTTAACTCAGAGGCAGAGTGCCAGTCTTACATACTGCAAGTCGGGATATCGTAATTCCCAGGGCCTACCACTTCGGGTCTGTAGCTTAAGAGCAAGAGCGCGGGATTTTTAACCCCGGAGATGGGACTTGGAGTGTCCCCGGACCCACCAGATAGGATTTATATATGGCACTGAACCTGCAAAACATTCCGGTCCTGATGCTCAATGCCTCGTATGAGGCACTTTGCTTCGTGAGTGGAAAGCGTGCCTTCACGATGCTTGCGAAAGGCAAAGCGGAAATGGAAGCCACGACGAACCTGACCGCTCACAGCGGGCGCCGGCCGCACCTGGTGCCATCGGTGATTCGTCTTCGGGACTATCGGCGAGTACCGCGGCGCACACGCACGTTGTCCCGAAAGAGCATTTTGGCTCGCGATGAGAACACCTGCCAGTACTGCCTGGCAGAGCACTCTGCGTCGAAACTTACGCTGGATCACATCATTCCCCGATCGCGCGGCGGGGCTTCTTCCTGGGAGAATTTGATTGCGGCGTGCTTCACATGCAACAACATAAAAGCCGATCGGACGCCGGAAGAAGCTGGTATGCCGCTCCGCTATCGGCCGAAGCCGTTCACGGTGCATACATCGCGGCAGTTGCTGCGCGCCGCGGCAAATCGTCCGGAGTGGAGGAAGTATCTCTACTACGAGAACGACACGCCGCAGGAAACGTTGGTTTGAGTTAAGTCCCCGTAACTCAGCGGACAGAGTGCTCTGGTCCTAACAGAGAAACCGCGCGTTCGAATCGCGCCGGGGACTCCACGCAGGCGCGTAGCTCAGAGGATTAGAGCATCGCTCTTCTAAAGCGAGGGTCCCGAGTTCAAATCTCGGCGCGCCTGCCAAAAAACATACATGGGAGCCGGATGGGTTTGGTTACCTACTCTTGATAAGTAGGCCAGAAATGGCCACATCGAGCCCAATAATTTGCTTCCAGGTAATTTTTAGGAGTGCCGGAGCAGGATGGTTATCATTCAAAGACAACCCATTCAGCACTCACATGCTCTCCTATAGTTCTTAGTCAGCCGGATGGTGTTTCGTTACCCTCATAAGGTGCCATGGCAGTAAAGTAGAGCGTAACCGAGTCCAAAGGATCGTGACATGGCCGATCACGGAATCGCTCGAAACATTCTGCACCGAAGTGCCGATATTTGCTGCCTTTTAGTTTTTCGCAGGCCGGACGACTTTGGTTATCTCATTCTAAGAGCGAGGTCGGAGGTTCGAATCCTTCCCACTCCACCATCCATATGGGGTGGTAGCTCAGCGGTAGAGCGCGTAAACGTCAAGGTCAATTTTTGCTTGCGAGTAATTTTCGAGGGCCGGAAGTTGTTGGTTATCTATGGAACTTGGGGTCGCCAGTTCGAGTCTGGTCGCTGGGATAACTTCTCTGCGTAGCTCAGTGGTAGAGCACAAGTCTTGGCGTAAGCCATTTCCGACGGCGATCACTTGCTCTCGATTGATATTTGCTGGCCGGATGATGCTGGTTATCGCTCCATAAATCCTATCCGCAAGGGTGGGCGTCATATGGACGTTAAGCTACTGTAACCCGCAAGGGGAATCGAACAGCGCGGAAACGTGGTTGAGATTCCATCCAGTGTCAAAAATTTGCCAGCAATTCAGTTCGGATCGGCCGGAAGTTACGGTTATCACACCTGGCTCCAGGGGGACGCGGCCCATGCCGTCCTGCTAGGGTGCATGGGCGGCGTGCGTGAGCACGTATCTTTCCGGTGCCACTAAACACGGCATGACAGGAATCTAAATATCTCTCGTGGCGATATTTGCTGATCTGATTTAATATGCTCGGATTCAATGACTGGGACGAGCCGGAAATGAGGAGAACGATGAACTATTTACTTGAGCAGCCGACCGCAAAGAAGACACCGCAGTCCGTGCCGATTCCTGGCAAGGAAAAAATGATGGAGCGCAATAATGCGGGAGGTTTTGCGTTCACTGCCGATATGTGGACGCGCCTGGAGCGATTCCTGATTCTGGGGTCGAGCGGCGGCACATATTATGTGTCACAGCAGGACCTGACCAAGCAGAACGTCGACAACGTGCGTGCGTGCATTGCCGCCGACGGTCTCCGTGCCGTTCAAGTAATCCGCGATATTTCGCTGGCGGGACGGGCGCCGAAGAATGATCCGGCACTGTACGCCTTGGCGTTGGCCGCTTCTGTGAGTGACCAGAAGACGACGTCTGCTGCATTGGCGGCACTTCCGGTGGTCGCGCGCATCGGCACCGATCTTTTCACGTTCTCTGCTTTCATTGACACGATGCGTGGATGGGGGCCTGCATTACGCCGGGCGGTGGGCGCGTGGTACACGGAAAAGCCCACGGAGAAGTTGGCGTACCAGTTAGTGAAGTACCAGCAGCGTAATGGCTGGTCTCATCGGGACGTGCTGCGGTTGGCGCATCCAAAGTCGACGAATCCCCTCTTGCGGTATGCGGTGAAGGGAAACGAGGTGGACCACCCGACCGGTGTAGATCTCATCGCCGCTTTCGAGCGCGCCAAGACCGCCGACGAAAAGATCCTTGTCTCTCTGGTCCGTGAACACGGACTGACGCGGGAAATGATTCCGACAGAGCACCAGAAGTCGCCTGCGGTGTGGGAGGCGTTGCTGGAGAAGATGCCGGCAACGGCGATGATCCGCACGCTGGGCCGTATGAGCGCGTGCGGGCTTGTGGCTCCTTTCTCAGATGCGTCTGCGAAGGTAGTGGCTCAACTCGCTGATCGCGAGTTCCTGAAGCGTGGACGGGTTCACCCGATCAAGGTCCTCGCGGCACTGTTGACGTACAAGGCCGGTCGCGGGCAGAAGGGTTCTCTGTCGTGGACCCCAGTGCCGCAGGTGGTCGACGCATTGAATGATGCGTTCTATTCCACGTTCGACTTGGTTCCTTCGACCGGAAAACGGTTCTATATCGGCATCGACGTTTCTGGTTCGATGAGGATGGGTTCCGTGGCCGGGCTCGATGGGCTGACACCGAATATGGGAGCCGCAGCCATGGCGATGCTGGTGGCCCGGACTGAGCCGAACCACTTCATCGGTGGGTTCGCCCACCAATTTGTCAACCTTGGCATATCGAAGTCGGATCGTCTCGATGCCGCCATGAAAAAGTGTCAGTGTGAATTCGGGGGCACCGACTGCGCGATCGCCATCAAGCACGCTTTGGCGAACAAGTACCCGGTAGACGCGTTCGTGGTAATCACGGATGGTGAGACGTGGGCTGGTGACGTTCACAACTCGCAGGCCATCGTGGACTACCGACAGAAGACAGGCATCGATGCGAAAATGATCGTCATCAACATGGTGGCAAATCGGACATCGCTGAAATATCCGTCGGACGTCGGATCTCTGGACGTGGTTGGTTTCGATGCCTCGGTTCCGGCGATCATCTCCGGGTTCATGGGGGCTCAGACTGAAGCCATCGAAGAAGACTAACCCGGAGTTCTTGACTCCGGCGCAAGTTGCCGTGGCCTTCCAGGTAAAGGAGGCTACGGTTCGCTTGTGGCTTACTAGAAAACTCATCCGTGGCGTGAAGATTGGTCACACGTGGCGGATTCCGCGCGGAGTCATTGAAGAATGTCAACGGCCGTAGCGGGCGCGACCGGATACATCTATTTCATCGATACCGCTGACGGTCAGTTTGTCAAGATTGGATATTCCGTAAACGTAAAGCGTCGCCTGTCCGAACTTCAAGTATCATCTCCATGCCGTTTGACACTGCGCGGGGTTGTGCCTGGTAACAGGGAGTATGAGAAAGGGATACACGACATATTCTCTGATCAGCATGTGAGTGGGGAGTGGTTTCGGCGTGTAGACTGGATGGACGATGTAATCAACGATTTGGATCTGACAGGGATTCAGGATAACGTCGACAACAATACACGTCCACGTCTAGGTCCATTGGCTGTGGTGTCAACTTGTGGAGTTCTTAGTGCTGTGGCTGAGATGCCGCAACGAAAAGACTGGTCCGTGACACGCAAGAAACTAGAAGCACTTGAGCCCGGCGACGTGGTGATTTTCACCTGTCCGCCGGGCATTTCTATGCCTGCCTTCCGGTCGACGATTATCACAATGGGGAGGCGGTTGTCCTTCGAAGGACTGAAGATCTGCACCAGAACGCGACGGCGCGATCTGCACTGTTTCTTGGGGCCGCTAGTATAACAGCGGACCATGATGTTGGCGCCACGACCCCGTATCCCAAACGCCTCCACCATATGGCCAATCCTCATACGTGATCTTGTTCTCACCTATATTTTGATCGTTATTCTCGAACTCGATCATCATGTCCTCATACCGCTCCCGGTGATACTTCGCCAGTTGTAGCGAGTAGTACAGGTTCGGATGGTCCATATCCTGGCCTGGGAACAGAGCGCACTTCTCGAGAGCCATCTCCAGTAACAACTCCCCGCGGCTCGCCACCTGCGGCGGCAGAGTTGGTTGCTGCGGAGTCAGATCGCTCTCGCGTGTTATGTACTGATATGGGTACAGGTATCCGTTGAAAGATGGAGTGGGCCAGAGCTCGTACCGCGGGACACCTTGGGTGAGTAACGCCACGCAGTTGATGACGAACAGATCCCCGGCCGCATACGTCTGCCCGTCGGGCCAATAGATCTGTACCCCGTCCGATAGGTCCTGCGGTGACTCATCCGAAATCACCGCCGGCTGAAACGCTGTCTGTCCCGATCGCAGCCACTGCCATGTTGCCACACCCGCGATTCCCCCTGTCACCACCTGCACAATGTACGTCGCGTTCGCCGGGTACGAATACCCCAGTGTTGTCGTGCTGATCGGCGCCGGACTAGCAGGCGACGTAACCGGGATAACAGGCCCGATAATACCGCCCAGACTTGCGCTGAAGTCTCGGAACGACACCGTGAATGTCTGGCCCTGATTAGTTCGCTGCGGATCCCAGACGGCGAGCTCAGACTGTGTCGTCTGGGTGTAGAGTTTGAATGCGTCCTTGAGGGACACGCACCATTCAAAGTACCCGAAGTCGTCCGGAACCGGGAAAAAGCACTGCAGGATCTGATATGCCTGATTCGTCAGGTCGGGACCGGCCCACGGCTGGCCGATGATAAGCTGCGTGGGCGACAGGTACCCGGTGATGTCGTAGTACTGATAGTTCAGGCCACCGATGCGGATCTGGCGGCCGATCATATCCGTTGTCCACGCAGTATTCACGCCAGTGATGAGGAATGGGTTCCCGGTGGACGCATTCGTCGAAGCCATCCCTTCCTGGTATAGCGTCGGCGGGGCGAACGTCCCAGACTTGCGGCGCCAGTTCCACTCGCGGCGCGCCTGGAGGGTGTGCCAGCTGTCATTCACCAGTTGCTGGGCCAGCACGATCCCGATCGACGGAGCCCGGTTCAGAAGGCGTTGCGAAAGAGTATTGAAATTGTCCATAGCAGCCCGCTACAAATAAAAACAGGCAGGTGTCCCGGAGAAGACGACCTGCCCTGAGAGTGCCTAAGAAGCACCGAACTCTACCCCTTGCGCATGGATGCGTTTTTTTCCTTACCCACGGCCGCCTTCTTCTTCCCCGCATGCCCAAACGCCGCCTTTAGATGCCGCACTGCGTGACCCAGTGATCCGTGGACTGCCGTGTCGTACTTATAGTCAGGACCGAACTTCCCGCCGGAAGTCTTGTGCCGAGTTTCGGAGATCATGCCGCCGGTTGCCGGCTTGAACGATACCTCAACGAGCGTCTTGGATCCGCCGTGGGACTCTGGCATAGCTGGATTGGCGTCGTTCATTTCTTGAAGCCTTTCAGTGTTTCGGCGAGACGCGCCCTCTGGCCGAGTTTCCCAGGTGCATGTTCGGCTTTGCGGAGTTTGGATGTGGGGATCTTCTTCCCTGCGGGTACGTGTAACTCACGATGCAGTGCGCCTGGATGCTTGACTACCTCATCCGTCGGCTTACCGAACAGCGTGCCTTTCTTGTACCCGGACGCCATAACTACCCGTGTTGCGTAAGGACTGCCACTCGCGCGGCCCACGCGCCAGCTGTGACGAACGTGATCGTATTGCTCGTGAAAGTGCATCCGATCGCGATTGCCGTCGTCGGAGTCACAATAGCGGTCTTGATGCTTCCAGTCGGAACCGTGAACGTGTCACCGTTGTTACCGGACAGCAGATAAATCCGCATGACCGTATCGCCCAACACATGGCGATAGTTAGCATTTGTTTGGGTGATCGCTGCCATTGGTTATCCCCTTATTCCGGCCCCCGTTATTCCGAGAACTGCACGTTGATATCGCACTGGCCCGTGTTGCTCGTCACCGTGGCAGATGCCCACACGCCGACGATCTGCGACGGTGCCGCTGTTCCCGCCGCCGTCGACACGGCGTTCGCGGTATTGGCAGAAGTATTGCCTGTCGCCAGCGCACCCGCTGCGGGAGTTCCCGACACAGCCACCGTCCGCGGCGCGATGCTGCGGATGATGAGATCTGTCATGTACAGTTGCGGATTGCCGTCGGATCCAGTCACGCCAGGTGCCACCGTCGGCGCAAGCTGGAAGACGCCGGCAATGCGGTTCGGCGCGGCTGTCGGGCCGAGGTCGCACTGCTGCTTGTCATTCGTGACCGTGAACGTGTTCTGGTTCTTCCAGTACGCAAGTTGGCCAGCAGTGATGGCACCGACCGCCGTAGAGGCCGTGGCGCCAGAGTCGACCTGGACACGGAGATAAGTGTCGCCAGTGTTCTCGTCTGAGAACGTGCAGCCCAACTCCCCAGGAGCATAGTACGGACTTGGAGCATTGGTGAGGGTCGGAAGACCCTGGGGCATATAGGGATTCTGAATTTTGCGATAGACCTGTGCCATATTTTTCTCCTATGCCCCGCTGGGCGACTACCTATGCCGCCTGCGCGGCCACTCCCTTTCCTGTCACGTATTCCGCCGCCTCTAATTCAGTCGGTTTATTGCAATCAACTACGACTGAAAATTAAAGCCATACGTGACCATCCCGGGTATAATGCACCAATTCTGCGCCAGCAGAACCTTCCCGACCAGTTTCGTGTTGCCAGCCGACGGAATGAATCCGTCATCGTCGAGCGAACCGTCAAATGGCTTGTTCTTGGAGGTGCTATACACCACCATCGGCTTCCGGATGTTTTCCACCCAGATTGTTTCGCCGAAGCACAAGCCGTTGAAGGGTCCGGTGCCCGCGCCACCCGATCCGTTACCAAACATCGTTGCCGGTGCCGGGTAGCCGGTAACCGTACCGTTCGTCGCATACTGGATCATGCGCTGCGCAACTTTGTCGTTCGTTCCGTTCGTGTTCGGAGTCGTCGACGGGTTGGTCGGCGCACCGCCGCCTGAAGGGTTCATCAGATAAGAGCCCGGTGCATACTTCGACGCATAGATCACCGCGCCGTTGTACTCGAGACCGCGGAAGCCACCCTTCGCGGTCGTCACGTTCTGGAACCGCTGCTGGGTCTGGAAGTTGTTACGGATGAGTCCGAAACCGATCATCGTCGTCGTGATGCAGTTCGGCTCATACTTGCCGGATCCGAAATTAACGGACTGGTACATGCCGTCAATGATCGGCAGCGTGATCTGACCGCCAGCGAAGTTGTAAGGCTTCGGCGCCAGCATACGGCCACCATAGGTGGCGCGCGTCAGAGTTCCGTAAACCGGATATGTGTTGCCGTCCCAGCCGGGGTTCACGCCGTCGCTCGACGCCTCGAGCAGGCCGTTCGGGAACTTGGAGAACGCCGCGGACTGCCCCTGCAGGTAGCGCTGAATTGCTGTCTGTGCGCCGAGTTGCATGAAGGCGCTGTCGACGCGGGAGGTAACGAGATTCACGACCGCCAGCGGGTCACCAGCCACGTTGTGGACGCGGATGTCTTCCTTGTAGAACGGGATCATCACGGCGTTGTACTTAGGCTGGAACTGAAGCTGCTGTTCGATCTGGCGCTGATCGGCCGGCAGATCCTGGCCCTTGGAATACGGGCCACCGTCCTGGACATCGTACTCGATATCGTAGTTCCAGTTAAGACCGCCGCCGATTTCGGTGTGGCAGTCCTCGGCAATCATGGCCATTGTAGGGTCATGGTTGAAAACGAGGTCACGCAACTGCGGGTTAGTGTCGATGTAGCGGCGGGTGGTGACTGTTAACTGATTCGCGATATCTGGCATGATGTCTCCCTGTGACTACTGGACTTTTGTCTCCCCGGCGGTGGTCCATACACCCGCCAGTTCTCGTGCAAGTGCATTCGGATCGTACTTTTCGGAATCGGCGCGACGCGTGAGATTTCCCGGCGTGGCGTCGGCGCCAGCGGGGAACATCCGGCCTGCGTTTTCCTTGACGCGCTCGTCATCCCACTTCTGGCGTTCGGCCTTCACTGCGGCGTCAATCTCAGCCTGACGGGCTGCCGTTTCGACCTTCTGGCGCTCAGGAGCATCCCAGATGTCGTAGGCCTCGTCGAGAGTCTTGTTTTTCTCAGACGCGATCTTGCTTACTTCTTTGAAGTCGATCGGATTCTTTCGGCCAGCGAACATGTGCTTCTGGACGATGTTGCCGGTCCCCTCAAGCAGTTCGGACCACTTCGGAGCGTATGCCGCCTGAATCGTCTCATTCACGATGCGTGCCACGTCTTCCTTTGCCACCGCAGGCTTCACGCCAGCAGCAATCTGTGCATCAACCATGGCCTTAACCTGCTCAGCGGTGAGAGTGCCCGTCTCGGCGGACGCGGCCGGAACCTGGAATTCGCCCGCGGCCAACTTCGCGAATGTCCCGGTGCCGTGCTTCTTCTCAAATTCCTTGATGGCTGTGTCGTTCGCAATTACCTGTGCCGAGTGCTTCTCATACCAGTCGCGAGTTGCGCGCGCACTCAGTTTCCCTGTGGCGGCATCCCCGTCCAGTTCCGCCTGCAGGCGCTGACGCTCTGCCACGATGGCATCGAACTCGGATTGAGCCTTGTAGCCAGCGAGTTTCGTTTTGACGGCATCGCTCTGGATCTGGGCGGTCACCTTAGCGGCAATCTCCGGATCCAGTCCCTGCGTCAACATCGCGATCAGATCTTCAGGTCTCATAATTTCCTCTCAGCGGTTCTACGCTGGTGTTGCTAAACCCTGCATCGGCCCTTGTGGCCCACCTTGTGGTGCCGCTGTCGCCTGCCCCGGCTGCATTGCCTGCTGCGCAGCCATTGTCAAGAGTTGCGTTGCGGTCGCGATAATCTGTCCGCACGGGCCTTCCGCTCCCGGAACCATCCCGGACTGAACGATCTGCTTGGCTCCCTGCAGGATCATGTCGACACCCTGCTTCACGGGAGCGAGATTGCTCACGAGCGCGGCCATCGGATCCTGCCCCAATTGCGGCGTGCCCGACGCAGCCGAGAGATCCGGCAACGGAGGGAGTGGCGCGGAGCCAGCCGAGAATTGAGCGGGTGATGCCATTAATCCGTCTTTACTTGCAGGCCGGCGAATCCATCGAATTCTTCTTTGCCATCGCGCCGCCGAGTTTCGAAAACCCGGTGGTCTTGCGCGAACCAGCTGTCTTGCCCATGTTGTGTTTGCCGGAACCGGCTTTGATAGGACCCTTAGTCATTTATGCTGTGCCTTTCGCTCACGCGATCCGTATCACGGCTCGGAATCGCCATGGAATCCACTAGGAGAGCGCTCCTTTTCCACGCAGCCGCGCGAATGATTCAGATCTCGTCGTCGCGCCGGACTTGCTCAACTTCCCACCAGAATCCTTGCGAAACCCGCTGGACTTCCCGATCAACTTATTCGGCCGAAACTTGACGCTGGACTTCCCTGCGGCACTTGCGGGACCGCCGGAGCCGTTGTACGAGTCTTCGTTCCCGTTCATTCTGCCAATCGGCGCGGCCATCTATTGTGGATATTACTCACGCTAAAAGACATACGGCAATAGCAGGTGTTGTAATGAGTTGCGTTCTTTGTGTTAGGCTATTGTTCAGTGGCCCATTACGAACCGCCAATGACCGTTCCAGAGGTCGCCAAGCGTTTACGGGTTTGCATTGAGACCGTGCGGAGAATTCTGCGAAGCGGCGAACTGAAGGGGTATCGCGCCGGTCGCCAGTGGCGTATCGCGGAGAAGGATGTCCGTGCGCTTGAACGGGATGCACCGCAGTGACTATTTATCTTATCCGTAATGTGATCGACGGCAAGGTTTATATCGGGCAAACGACACAGCCCGTCGAAAAGCGATGGCGTCAACACATCCAGACGTTTGAACACGGGAGCGGCGCTCTCTATCGGGCAATGCGTAGTTATGGAAGCGAGAATTTCTCGCTATCCATTCTCATGGACGGAATAAATACGAGGGAAGATCTGGACCGCCTTGAAAGACAGTTTATTAGGTCTTACGATTCTCAACATCCATCTTGTGGCTACAACAGGTGCGATGGTGGACAAGAATGGAGCCGACGGTCTGGAAGACGAAAGATTACTCCCATATTCAGTAATATTGCGTCTCTCACGGACGATCAGCAGTTATTGACGGAAGGCGAGTTATCGCAGTTGCTTTGTGTATCCAAGGGCGTCCTACGCAAGTGGCGAACACTCCGGCAGCCGCCAACGTTCCTGAAATTTGGCAAGTCGATACGGTATGAACCCGAGGCTATTCGGGAGTTCAAACGGCAGTCCCAGGTGCGGTGATGGCACATCTCCTTCCTTCCGAATCACCATCCTGCGCCCGCTGCGGAATGCATGTTTATCAGTGGCGCTCGCCGGGTGCGTTGAGATATATCCATCCGTTTCAGACGACGCGCGTGCATTGCGTGGATGTGGGTAAGGTCTATCGTTCAGACTTAACGTTCGCCGGTTGGTGGGCTGACAGGGATTTTATAAAACGCAAGTTTGGAGAGTGGGCATGACGCGCCGGTTTTTTCAGCAACTCATACTGGGCATCAGTCTCGCGATGCCGATCCGTTTCGAGCACAAGCAGGTTGAGGCATCCAGCGAGCCGATGGTCGAATGCGGCCCGGTGTCGCCGCTACGCAAGGGTTACCCGGCGTGGGACCACAACGCGTTCACTGCAACGATGATGGCTGAAGTTTGGAAGAGGAGTTTTTGATGAGAAGCTACCAAGTAAACATATCCAACGATAAATCGTGGATCAGCACTGGCCAGATCTCGCGAACGTTTCTGGTATTCGCCGAAGACATGACGGGAGCCTTAATGGACGCCACGGAACAGTTTGATTTTTTGCGAACCGCACTCTTGGCTGAGGGATGTCCTGAAGACAACGCGAACAGCATCCGAATCACTGGAATTTCTGAGCAGTCTGAGATCTGCGGCAAGACGGCACTGATGACGCTGAGTCACTCTGAACACGACAAATTAACCCCACAGTCTTGGGCCCAAAAGACAGCCTTAAAAATTAAGGCTGATCGATAGTCCGGATTCCGGACTACTTCTCACGACGTCTGAATAATCGGACCCTGCGAATTCTGTCCCAGCGACGGCGGGGCTTGGTCTGTGGCCTTCCTGCCTTGGGCGTTACTGATCATTCCGATGCCAAGCTGCTGCTGAAGTGCTAATCGACCTAGTTCATCAGGTGGAACAGTAAGTCCAGGAGGTATGCAGGTAGCAAGTATCCCCATTCGGCTCCACAGGGTAAAAATCGAGCAGTAGCCCATTTTGGCCATCATGAAATACTTCATTAGCTCGGCCTGATTAGCCGAATTCAAAAGGCTCGAAGGATCGAACTTGCAAGCGAATGATTGGAGCATCGCGCTAGCACGTACATACAAGGGACGCGGATTATCAAGACCAAGGGCATTCGCAAATCCCGCAATGTCGCCCGGCTCCCCGTCTGGCACATCATCTGGAATCTGAGTTCCTCCCGCGAAGTCGAAGTCTTCACGCGTTACAGCCGAAGGACCGAGCATAGCGACACGCTTGGAAATGGTGTCCCATTCGTACATTCCATATAATTGGAACTCAGCCAAGTCCTTGTAGCATCCCTCGAGAATTCTGGATCTCAGGCGTACTGCCGGCGTCATCGCCTTCATGATCGTGTCAATCGTATCGTCGCTCGGAATCTGCGCGAGCGCGGCCATGCCCGACGGATCGAACGTCCCGGCAATCTTCTGCATCTGCTCAATGCAGAACTTGATGATCTCCCAAATGATCGGATCCAACTGCCCCGGACTCACAATCTGAATTCCCTTGCCCGACGCCATATTCGTCCTGATCTTCATACCGGGCGCGCGGGAATCCGCCTTCTGCATTTCCGCTTTCGAAACGTTGCGATCGCCGATGATGGCCGGCTGCGCAACCTTCGCTGCATGGTCGTCGATAACGCGTAGGTTCGCCGTCATGGAGTTCTGCAGCGGCAGGCAATCCCAGATCGGCGCCTTACCGAACCACGAGTTGTTCTGCGGGTTCAGCGTGAACTTGATCAGCGGGAATTTCGCGTGCCAGTACGGCGCGGGCCCGTCATAGAGCAGCACTCCCCCGCCCCACACGATCATGCGATGGAAGGGATAGAGCGGTGCGCCCGACGGCACTTCGTAGGACCACGGCGTCTCAGCCTGCCATTTCTTCGACGGCGCGGTTGGAAGCACCTGGTTTTCCATCTGCGCGGTTGCCGGGTTATAAACGCCCAGACTACCAGGATTTCCCGGCACGTCGACTTCCTTCCACGGGCCCATGCGCACGACTTTTCCGGTCTTGTTGACGCGCATGTCACGTAGGTACATGGTATTGACGAAAACCGTCGGCGTCCCTGGAATCGCCTGGTCCGATTTCGTCTTTTTCGACAGCGGTCCGCCACGTTCGCCGGGCCCTTCAATGACGCGCTGCAGCCAGCCGAAGAATCCGCCGCCGTTGCCGCCGGTATCCGGCCGCACCACCTTGTCGAACTCTTCACGGACCCAGTCCGGGGTCCGCGCGCGACGGACAATGACGCCCTTACAGTCCTGGAATGAGTGGTAACTGATCGGATCGATCGGATAGACGTTCCGTGGATCTTCCCGCTCGAGCATCAGGTCGTTCAATTGGCGGGAATAGTAGTGGTGGGCCACCCCAGTGCCGGCGACGGTGTAGTCGCGGATGACGTCGGCGATGCGTAGATCGATCTGGCGATTGTTGTACCAGTGCTCGGCCTCTTTGTTCGAGTTTTCGGCCTGTTTTTGATACTTCGGATTCTGCGTCTGGTAGTTCCAGAAGTAGCGCGTATCGGTGAGTTGGGCCGTCAGGTCTTCCGAGATCTTCGGAATCAGGTTGCAGATAGTTTTGCTGAGACCGGACTTCGCGACAGGCGAGTAGGAGACATTGTTCTGGCGCTCGTTAACCCACAGGGCATCGATCGCCGCAGCAATACGATCATATCCGATCTGCGAAGTCAGAAATTCCTGCCCGCGCGTCAGTCTCGCATCACACCACTGGATAATTGCGGCTTCGCGCGTGTCGGGCTCTGCCTCATCCGTGTAGAGAGGCGGCAGGTCGTAAAACTCTGGCATTCTGACCGTAAGTATAAGTCATTACGGCAGGAGAGGATAATGCTTTACAGCCCGATGTCTTTTATCCAGCCCCACGCGTGGGCCTTGGCGCCGGAAATCACTCCGCCGAGGAACATGACCACGTACACAAGACCGCGGATAATTTTCTTCTGGCCAATCAGCTTATCGTTGGCGTCCTCAAGGCCTTTTTTGAGGATTTCGTCGATCCGGCGATCCAGAGCCTTGACCGAAGACTCTACTCCGATGACTTTCGCTTCGAGAGCGCCGTGCTGCTCGGCGTTTTCGATGCCCATCTGGGCGAATTTGGCCAGCATGTCGGATTGGCCCCTGCTTAGGGCATCAAGCGCAGTCTCTATGCGGGATTCCCACCTACTGGCTGAATCATGTGACTCTTCGTGCACGTGAGGAACCTGCTGCATTCTCGATGGAGGCATCTTTGCTGCCGAAAGTGTAGCAAAGAAACTCAGGTACTACAGGTTCTAATGCGGAATACTGGGAAATTTACGGGGTTTCTGGCCCGACATCCACCAACGGCTGCTCCATCGTCCAGTTCCCGGACTGATTTGCCGCCCGCCAGTCGTCAATAATCGCGTTGATGACTTCTTTCGGGGCTTTGGGAGTCTCGAAACGGTCCTGAGGCATCGGCTCATTCCCGGGAAGGAAGGACGTCGCTTCATGCACCGACCCCGTCTCCCGCTCATGCGCCGTCATGCTCATGATTTCCTCTCGCACGTAGCCCTGCTGGGCGTATATCTCAGGCATAGGCTGATCCGCGCGCGCCGGGCGCCGGATTTCGCCTGTGACGGGATGGCGATAACAGATTGCGCGCTCAGAAGAATGGACTTGGGCGTGGCGCTCAATGCGGCTATTGCTGCAGATGCGGCAATCGCGGTCGGAGCCTTCGTTTTTGTGACCGGAGGAGCACCACCAGAGGTGAAGGCGTCGATGGCCGGAAATGCTCGCGGGGTTTACGAGGGTTGCCAGCATGATTTAGACGATCGCCTGGTGCTCGAAGTGCCGCAGCCCGCGCTTATCCCAGAGGAACGACTTCATTTCCATTGTGCCGGCCTGGCGCTTCAGCTTCTGCGTCGCGTCGGCCGTCATCGTGAAGATCACGGTCGATGTACCATCGTCGTGCTCTTCGAATTCGCAGGCGGCTTTGAAAGGAGGAGGAGGCGCCGCAGCTGCGGTTACGGCTACGACCAGCATCGAATCCGGTTGAGCTGCTTCAGGCGGTTCCGGTGCAACGGTTTTCTTCAGTGGTGGCTGTACTGCTGACGGCATGTAATTAGTTTACCTCCTGTTTTCATATATCGGCGGATTTGCGCCGTTGATCGGTTATTTCGTCGGGCGCGGAACTGGATGCGGCCGTTTCTGATTCGGAAGTCCATGGTATGCACAAGGCCACAGTCGCAGCACGCCATGCGGTAGCCTTTGCGGACAGGTTGCTCCCATTCAGACCAGCCGTCGGGATTAGCGTGGATTTTCTTGAAGCGGGGCATTAGAGTACCAACTCCGAGACAACGTTCTCAGGACCACTGTGATCGTAAGGCGTCTTGCGGTTGATGATGGCGAACCGGAGATAACGAATCTCACCGTCTTTGTCGATAAGCTCTGTGCGCTTTGGTGCCTCTCGAACCACTACGATGCGGCCCTTGACCAACAACAGCAATCCGTGATCCGGAGCGTGCTTCTCGACCAGCTCGCGCGTTAGAACATCCGGCTCAGATAGATAGTAGCGATAGTCTCCCATCATTGTCAATGGAACCTGAACAAATCCCGCAGACTCCGCTTCTCGCTTGCTTATCCGCGAATATCTCCAGCCGTGCTCACGATGCCGGTAATCGAACTTCTTTTTCTGGTCCGCGTAGAAATCAGATCGCGATGTCTTGCACTCAACGACCGTGCTGCCGTGCCACTTCCAGCAACTAGACCATCCGATAGCATCTGGGATCTCACCGCAGGAGGCAAGGTTCGAAAACACAGGGTCGCAGCGACGCGAACCGCGGAGCCAACGGCGAGCACGTTCACAGAGTTGTTCGTGGGTAAGTTTTGGCTTATCCATAATACTTGTCCGGATTCCGGACTAATCCAACCAATCCGCCACAGCATTCTCACGCCAGCTAGAATATGACCGATCCTCGTCATCCAGCCCCGGCGCGTAGCTCTGATAGTCCGTCGGCCCTTCCACCTCGGTAACCGGGTCCTGCGGATCCTCACTATAAGTCCACTCGTGTCCCGCCCACCACCCGAACGCGGCCGCCCACAGGCGATCGTCGTGCATGCCATACGCAGCACGAGCTCGCATCTTGTTCATGTCGATCTCGGCGCCGGACAACTCCTCCAAAAGCCACTTTGATCGGATCACGACATTCCTCTGCATCAGGTGCCGACGCGCGCGGTACCACAGAATCTTCATTGATTCCCGGCCGCTGCGCCATCCCAGACGATTCGTCTCCTCCGCCTGCTCCGTGATGTATTCCCAATGCCAGAGATTGTTGTACCCGAGCCTGAGCAACTCCTGTGTTGTCAGCATCCCGCAACCCGGGTACGCTTCCCAGATCAACTCCGCCTCGTCCTCTTCCGTACCGCGGTAAATGCGGCCGATGACGTTCGCGATACGTGCGATTTCGACTGCATCACAGGGCGCTGCGAATTCCGCCACCTGGACATCCTTGCAGTGGAACTTCTGCTGTTTCGTGTGCTTGTCGATCAGAGGGATGCGCTTCGTGCGGGCGCCGGGATTGTCGTAATCGAACTGCTTCTCCGCTTCTTCATCCCACAGCGGCTCACGGATGCCGTCGACGTGGAACACCTCCACCACGCCGTTGTCGGTCTTGTAGTCGTCTTCCGTGCGCGTCGCGCGGCTCCAGCCTGTAATGCCCTCCGAGGCGTCGCAACTGACTATATATTTCGCATGCGGGCGCGGCCTTTCCCACATTAAAAGGCAGCCCCTTGGATCTTTCTCGATTTCTTCCCACGGTTCGTCGAGGTACTCGCGGATCGAGTCTTTGCCGACGTGGAGGACAGTGGGGAAATCAGACATAGATCAACGAGTTTTGATAAAATAGAAAGGCACGGCAACGAGCCAACGCTACCGTGCCAAAGCAGCACCGATCTTTCAAGGAGATCAGATGCCACAAGGTCATCCTAACACCGGAAACACGAAAGTCTGCACGCGATGCAGAATCGAGAAGCCACTCGCAGACTTCAGAGCCTATCCGCGTAACAACACGATTCAGGTTCGCGCTCGTTGTAGAATTTGCGATCCTGCAGCGCGCCGGGAGAGGTATAACAAGTACGTGCGACCAGAAGGCGACTTTCAAATAATCGAAGGTAGCAAGCGATGTCCGATTTGCACTCAGACAAAACCATCGATTGAGTTTTATACCATTTTCAGTCGAGGCAAGTTTTCCCTCCTGCCGGCCTGCAAGATCTGTTCTAGTGAACGATCCAAAGAATACGTAAGACGCAATCCGGCAGCGAAGCGCGAAGCTAATAAGCGCGGCTGGCTTAAACATTCCTACGGCCTTAGCCAACGGCAATATGACACTATGGTTTCGCTTCAAAATGGACGGTGTTCCATATGCTCTAATACGCTCACGAAATCGCACATTGATCACTGTCATACAACTGGTAAGGTCCGAGGCATATTGTGTCCTCACTGCAACTTGGGTATCGGGCATTTTTTGGACAATACGCGCTTGCTGGATTCCGCCATAACTTACTTGGAGTCGTTCTAGGTGCCTGACAAAGCTTGCAGTGTATGTAAGGAAAGAAAGAATGTTGAGTGCTTTTATATCGTGCAGAAGAGAGGACTGCTTCGCCCCCATTCGAAGTGCAAGGACTGTTGTCGAAAAATAGGACGCAACCGCGACAAGACAAGCACCCGCGAGTCTGGCAAATGGGGAAAAATAAGAAGACAGTATGGTCTTTCTAAAGACGCATATCTCACAATGCTCGCAGAGCAGGATGGGAGGTGTCGGATATGCCGTACCAGTATGAAGCCTCCGCACGTTGATCACTGCCATGAAACAGGGAGAGTGAGGGCACTCCTGTGTACCCGCTGCAATCTCGGTATTGGAAATTTCATGCACGACACGACGGTCATACGGAACGCAATTAGATATTTGGAGTCTCACGCGTAGACATCCACCGAATATGGCTTGGGATCCCGAACATCGAAGCCCAACTCTTCCAGTACATCTGGGGGTATCGCGCCCCGCCCACGACTCACAAATGTTTGCTCAGGGTTTGCTCCGTACGATTGGTAAAACGATGCAAGATCAGAGTTTGCCGCATACTTCGCTCGCTCGAATTCCCACCACGCCAGTTGTTCTATCGTGGGCCGGTAAACCACCCCGTCATTCCACTCAGGCGACGTCCGTTCAATCAGCGCCGCGTGCTCCAGGGTGATTTTGTCTGGAGCCCAATTTCGCGGGGGAAGTGCGCGCCATTTGGTTTTGTTCATCCACCAGGGAATGAAAATATAACACCAGGATTCATACCCCTTTTTCCTGTGGCGACATGCCTCGCTGACGTTCTGCCAATATCCTCCCTTACCTGCCGACGTCCCTTCCTGGAAGTGGAAGGTCGAGCGTGCTTTCGGGATCGCAGGCAACAGAGAGAACTCAATGTTGTATTCAGGGAACGACCAAAGCGGAACCTCAGTGAGGCACGACACGTCCTGCTGGGTACCGACGGCGATACCGGCCTTTTGGTTTTCAGCCTGATACAGCAAACGCGAACTAAGAGGCGCAGGGAATCCGATTTCCGAATCCTTGACATCAGGGTAGACTTCCGGCGGCTTGAGCCAGAACGGGAGATTGTCGATCGCCCGCTTGTCGCGCTTGTAGAGTTCGCCAATACCATCCGGGTTGAGCCCAGCCGCAAAAGCACGAGTGCCGGGATAGAAGAGCATCCGATGGATAGTTATCTCTCGTGCGGTTGTGGTGAAAGTGACCTGTCGGATCTTGTGGCCGATGACGCGGATACCTTCGGTCATTCCATATTTCTTGTGCTCTGCGTAGACCTCTTCCTCGCGCCGACCGATGACCTTCAGAAGTCGCAACTGAGATTCAAGGAACCGTGAGGGACCAATGGCTACTTCTTCACCCGTAACGCCCGTATCCAGTTCAATTGTGTGGTAGCGTTCAGCGTAGTATTGAAAATCCACCTTACAAATCGCCCGCTCCGAGGCCGTGAACGCGAGTTCCTTCTGGTCAAGCGGTCGTGCGAGTTGACCGGCCGGCAGCGGTGAACCTTTATCGTCCAGCAGAAGCTTCTGAAGCCGTGCCGCCGTCTCAATCGACTGATCCCGCGGCAGACGCTTGATCTCCAGGCCTTCCTTGAGAAAGGCGGTTTTCGCCTGGGCGAAGCGCTTTGCGACTATCTCAGGACTGTACACCTATTCCTCATCATCCCCGGCTTCCCGCTCCCACTGCGCAACGAGAGACGCACGCATGGCGGCGAGCCCTTTCGGATTTTCTTCGACGCCCCACAACACTTCGGTATCGTTGCGGCCCGGATTCTCCGTGATCGGAATAATCGGATCCGGGTCGCCGGTCTTCGGGTTCAGACGAGAGGCTAATTCCAGAGTCTTGAGATCATTCATCCGCCGAAGTTCGCTTGCGATCACCGCGAACGGCATGAACACGTTCGCAATCGCTTTGCGGGCGTCCGTGATCCAGAATCCGATTCGTCCATGGGAATACCAGACGAGAGCAATGCACGCGGCGAAGCCCCCGAACCAGAGCCAGGGGGAGTTAAGTATCGTAACCAGAGGACCTCCGGTACTCATGGACAGCACGCAGCAACTCAAGAGGCGGATACATCTGAAGCGAACCCATGTGGATATTCACAGCAGCGGCTACAATTCGCTGCGCCGCAAGTCTCCGCTCATCAGTCAACTTATCGAAGTCGCCACCGTATTCCATGAAGTGAAGGTGGGGACGAATCGATCCCGACTGGTTGACTGATAGGTGCGGACACACGCGCCACGTCTCGTGGTGATGACGATGAAGCGTAATTGTCTTTACCTTCAGCGGTTCCATCCACGAAGGCAAAGCGCGGTTGATGTGGAAACGCACCCAGTCCATTAAAGACGCCGGAGTTTCACCGTCAGTCCAGTCTCGCGACGACTGGTGGTCCTTTTGGCCAGCCATGAACCATTGCAGGTACGAAGAGAATCCCCACCGATGGGGATCCTGTACCGCCTGATAGCCCAAATTCTCTGCAGGGATGAAGTTCTGTACGCACCATTGCTTGAGATCCAGCCTGATTGTGTGCGTCAGATCCTGTTCGATACCGGGATACGGTCGCCCCATAGCTAGAGGTTTATCGTCCTTTCCGGCGCACTCAACATAAGACGCTCCTTCACGGCCGCCTTGAGTTCCATCAGTCGCTCCAGCGAAGCCTTCCCATACGATCCGCCGGACCCATCGGAGAGCTTCTTCAGGAACTCGATCCCGTAACCCTCGTCGGGTCCAACATAGAAGCAATCCACCTTCAGCCCCATCGCTGCAACCATGGCACGCTTCGCATCGTCCGGCGCCCCGTCAGTGATGAGAACCACGTGGGTCATGCCGCGCTTCTTCACGTACTCCAGCCCTACGTGCAACGCAGTGCCGCCGTTCGGTTCGCTTACATCCTGGCCGCGAGGAATCTCCGAACATGTCGACGAGAACTCAAACCGCCGCGCCTGACTAAACTCATCAGCGAGTTTGCGTAGTTCGCTGATCTTTGTACGTCCGCCGCCGATCTCTTCGTCCATGGAACCGGAAATGTCCAGCAGCAGGCATGAGGTGTCTGGAAGTACCGCGCTGCCCATACCGTACTTCGTGCGGAGGTTTTGGCGCAGGCGGTCAGCGATAGCGGTGTTGGTGGTTTTGATGAGACTCATTTACTTCAACTTGCCCTTCCACGCCAGCACAAGAACTGCGACGATGACAATGACACAGAGTGCGTTAATCACGCCGCCTTCCCGCTTATTCGATCGCGCGCCGCCTTCTCACCAGCCCATATTCCCGTGCGGCGGTCCTGTTCTTCGAGGCGAAGAAACTCACGACATTCCTCAGCAGATTTCACCATCCTGTCGCAGCCGCACACCACTTCAAGGAAACTTCGAAGTCCCGCCTCGTGCGGCTCAAGGTACGCCCGTCCCATGTGTTTATAAAACAGCGCGATGAACTGGTCTACGCCGTACCCGGCGAGCGCGTCAAGTGCTTTTATCTCGTCCTCATTGAGGGTGATCGTCGCAGCGTCAATGACAGTACCGATCTTTTTTATCTCTGCCACGGGTTAACTCTCCAAAATATCCTTCATTTCCACCAGCAGCCGATCCAGCTGCAATTTAGCCGTCTTCAACCTGTCGAACCGCTCTGAAGTCCCACCCGTATCCGGATGCTCCTGTTTCGCCAGTTCCCGGTAGCCGCGGGCGACGATACGCTCCAGCAGAGGCAACTGCTCGATTTCCAGATCCGTGAGTGCGACCTGGTCGGCGACCTGATTCCCTTTCGCTAACCACTCCAGGTAGCCAGCACGGAACGCGTCAATCTTTGATTGCTGATCCCAGCCCGCTATCGCCATTTCAGCGTTCCTCCACGCGCGAATTGCGTCGTCCACGCTAGTTCCGCTGCGCCGTCCATACGCTCCTGAATCATTCCTCAGCCACGATTCCGTCTGCTGCCACTTGTGAACTGCGTCGACCGCCTCCGCGTGTTTCTCGCGTGTCATGTCCGGGTCCAGAATCACACCCGGCTTCGGCGTGAAGATCCCCCGGCTCATCACCGTGTAGGCGTTCGGTTCGTCCCGTCCGGTCTCGTAGTTCCAGCCCGTACCCTACCCTCCACACACTTCATTAGCCCTCGGATATCCATCCCGATCCGCCCACAGCCTATACGCCTGGTACCCGTCCTGCATTCCAACAAATTCCTGCCCCAGTAATTCGTATTCTCCGTCTGGCTCTCCGTTGAAAGCGCGATGGAAGTCCGACTCCAGAAGAAACCTGTTGGAATGCGGGGCTATGATAATTTTCCCAGACCGAACCTCGCAGGAGGGGCGATCAAACTTCAGAAACTGCCCCCTCATAAATATCACTACGCAGGCATCAGGAGCCGGAAGTTCAGCGAAAGCGTGCCTCAGTACCTGAATGTATTCTTCTCTTGAGACTTCGATGGGACCGAAGTCGGCAGCGGATGCCGTCACTTCTATTTCACTCACCGTTCGCATCGGAAGGCTCCACATCCACATCAATAGTCAAACTCCCCAGCGCCCCACTCACCGCCGAAGCATGTGAAGCACCGCCGAAATTATTCACATTCACCTGAACCGCCTTTCCCTTACTCGTCAGGCCGGCAATCTCCAGAATCTTATCCCGCGCGTGCTCATCGCCGATTTCCTTTACCGTTTTTATCCCCTTGCACTTCGGACAGGTCCGGCAGAATACCGGTTCCTCGCGCTCCGTAATATTCCCGTCCTCGTCCTTTTCCTTGACCGTCTGCATGCACAGCACGTGATACCCCGGCGTGTCGACCGGAAGATTCGGTGGCGCCGAAACCCAACCCAGACCGTCACACCGATCGCAGAACTCATCCTTGGTCAGCGCGTCCGAAGACATATCGCGCACGATATTCCGCGCATTCTTCTGCGCAACCCCAATCGCCATCTGCACGGATTCCTTGCCATACCACTGCTGGAACTCCGCCAGATCCAGACCGCACTGCTTGGCGAGTGTCTGAATCTTTAGCCCCCGTCGGTTCGGGTGCCCCATCAACTCCAGAAACTTCCGGTACCGCGGATCCTGCGAACGCGCAAGCGCGCCGTGGAATTCCGGATCATTCTCCGCGTCGATGCCTTCGAACCAGGCGGCGTAGGCCAAGTCGGCTTTGCCGTTGTCGGACGTGGGGACGAGGCCGCGGAGTTTGTCTTTTTCGAGGAAGAGCTGGTCGTCAGGCATCCCAACTCCCTCCCTCTCGCGGCATCCACCTCCGCGCCCCCGGCGTTATAACCGCATACCCATCCCCATCCACTCCAACCAACTCCGCCACCGGTATCGCCCACTTCCCTGCTCCGAACCCGAGGCGCTTCACGTGGCCAAAGACCGGCTCGGAAATAACCGTCACCGCGCGATACTCCACGCCGTGGCCGGGCTCCTTTGTGCGCCAGAGGGCTGGGTAGGAAACCATGCGGCTTATTCCCTCCCCACCCGCATACACACATCCGCCCACCGATACGCGTTCCGCACCACCTGCTCCTCCTGGTGGTGCGTGCCGTGCATGATCATAGCCGCTAATACCTTAGCCATGATCCGATCGCGCTCCTCCCTGCACACCGCACACCGACCAGAAGTAGTAGCACCGCGGAAGGAACACACCGAACACATCGGCACCGGTGGGACTGCTACCTTAACCACAACTTTCTTACCTGCCACTCATCCTCCTCCGCATAGCCGACTGGATCCGCATGAGCCACCGAGGGCGCCGATCACATGCCTGTATGTGACCCGGCTTTATCCGCGAATCACAATACGGGCATTTCCCGCGGTATACGAAAACGCTCACCAGACTAAACTCCAATTCCCAGTCCCATCGTCCGGCGTAACCTACGGCTGTTTATGCCACTCCCTCAACCTTTTCCCTGCGATAATTAACCGCTTCGGCTTCTTCGGACACTCCGTGAAGTGCTTACGCATACTCGCGGCCGTCTGCTTTTCCCCACACCAGCCGCAGGGCATTTCGACCCCGGGTTTACCGGGCATACTTAACCAGCATCCTTCTCCCACGGCCACGGTCTCTTAACCACGATCGGATACACAGGCGAAAGGCCGTGCCAGTAAGGCGACCAAGCCGCGCGGCGCCGATAATATTTTTCCGACGCAGTCAGTGTGATAACTCCGCACGGCGAAGGCGCTCCGTTCATGGCTAAGAAGGGCTCCGGTACCAGCACACACGCAGCGCCAGCCGCTGCAGCGATAAAACCTCTCCGGGTCACACCTCATCCTACCATTCCTGACAGGAATCAATACAAGTCTTTTTACGCGGCGACCATCTTTTTTCGGATGAACTCTTCCGGCATCATATCTCTCTTGTCGGAGTTGCATTTATAGCACGCGATCACCAGATTGCTTTCGCAATGCGGACCGCCTTTCGCGAGGGGGATGTAGTGGTCACCGTAGCGTTCGTGGACGGCAAGTGCTTTGTGACAGTAGAAGCATTCCGCATCCAGCGCTAATAACATTCTTCGGTAGAATTCAGGCGCTCCAGATCGGGGACGGGGATTTACTCTTTCCAGGCTATATTTGTCTCGGTTTTTTGCCACCACCTCAGGCCTTCGATTATGAACCGACGAATAAGCCTTTGAGTATCGCTTCCTGGATGCCAGAAACTCTTCGTGTGTCGTATATCTCCGATTACTGCCACCGGGCCCTTTATATTCTCGGAGTATTTCGAGGGACTCTTCGTAACGGGCCTGCGCTTGCTCCATGCGAATCCTGTGGCGTTCTCTTCTGATCTCATCAATGGTTTGAGATTTATCCAACGAAGACCAGATTTCGAATAGCTGTTTGCGAAATCTATTCCGTCGCTCTTCGGTCTGCCTCCTTGTCGGCCTTCATTCGAGCCACCTTCACAGCCGTAGCGGCTTTGGCCCTCAAGAGATACGGCTTCTGGTATCCCGGCTGCTTGCGGAGTTCACGTTTAGCCAGTTTCTCCTGACGTATAGATTCCTTGTGTTTACGCTTATCTTCCTTCGCCTTAATTCGTAATTGTCGGCGCCGCTCTACCCCTTCGCGCCTGAGCTTTATAGCCTCAAGTCGAGTTCGCTTTTTCTGGTCACGGAATTCAGCAATCGTTTGCGCCTTCAGGAATGCAGCGTCGCTCTTAGCTTTCGCTTTCGCTAGTGCTGCTTCTTCTGAAGCCTTGATGTCTTCCCAATACGCGAGCAATCTTTCTTCTCTAAATTCCCTGTTATACATGGCATAGTAACCCTCCTGATAGGCACGAACTCGCGCCTTTCCCTCCAACCTCAGGCATGGCGCATCACCGAAACATGGAGCCATCTTCTGGCAGATAAAACAATACTGGACCAGCGGACCTTTGCGCATGTCTAAAGTGTATTCCAACTTGTATTTTTCAAAATTATTTTTTTCAATTTTTTAAAAACTTTTCCCACTTGCCTGGGCTGCGCGTGACCGGCGCGCGCGGGCGCGACCCCCGCCGGCACCCCCGCCACAATACCGAACAAACAA
>JADMIO011863286.1_pt1 | contig 87573 bp, 64 predicted proteins | sample 8958161 | NCBI WGS metagenome assembly JADMIO01 (sample SAMN16585339, study PRJNA669376) | soil metagenome | isolation source: Crop rotation soil | place: USA: Cullars Rotation, Alabama | collected 2011 | reverse complement strand
CGCGACAACTTGTCCACGTGGAATTCTAAGCTTAGGATCCCAATGTGCTGGAAAGCGAAAGAAAAAAAATCAACTACAGTTTAGAGTTTACAGTTTACAGTTTACCGTTCACAGTTTACAGTTGACGATACGAATAACAGAAAACTGAAAACTGAAAACCGAAAACAACTCCACGCTTCGTTTTTTGATACACGAATTGCACAAATCGCACTAATAAGAAGTATTGGGCAATGTTTTCTGGAATCGATACATCACCAATTGGAAATGCATTATCACGAATTGCCCGCCGAAAGGCTTTTTACGCTTGACTCTTAAGGTAAGCGAGCGCCTGTTCAATAATTGCTCTGGAAGAATTGATGCGGGTTAAAACAGTTTCAATCTCTCCCTGGTATTTCTGTAAATCTTCAGTAGCTACGCATTTTACCTGCAAATCCTGGAATACCTGGGTCACATCTGTAAGACCAACATAACTATATCCAGGCTTTTGCTTGTGAATATGGTGCCTGAATTGAGCGACATCCTTCCCGTTTAAGCTATCTCTGATTAATTGAAGATTGGCTGATAGGCCCTCCAGGTATTGCTCAAACACCATAGCTGCTGTTTCTGCATCATTGGCATAAGCATCCTGCAGGTAATTACTATCCAGATCCCTGAGATTTGCAAATAGACTTTCGTTCATAGTTAAAACACCGGGTTGTTGTATAGAACGTCATAATTATGCATAAATTATTAATCTTTCGTTCAAAAACACACTTTAGGAGTACTTCCGGCGTTAATATATGGTAGGGTCAAAATCCGTTAGATCAAACTATTAAGGCTTTCTAATATCCTAAACACTTGCATGAAAAGCCATGAAGAAGATTTATAACCAATTACTGGCTTTAGGGGTTTTCGAAGATCTGCCATTCTATGAAGCGCAGCGAATCCGTTTCTCGAATTTCATCGGGTTATTCTGCCAATCATTTTACCTCAGCTATCTTGGACTTGGAGTATTAATTAGTTCCAATTTTCTTATACTAATGACCTTGTGCATGCTGGTCACCGGTATCCTGGGATTTTTGTTGAACAAGATGAGGTACTACAACCTCGCGCGTTCAATGTTCATTACCTCTTTCAGCGTATTGCTATTCTTCATTTGCAACACCCTGAATATTGGTTCATACTTTATTTATTTCTACTTCCCCGCATTCATTGCATATACACTTTATTATGACCTGGAGAAGGACTTGCCAAACGCATTGATCAATTTGTCCGTGTCCGTTAGTTGTGCTGTTTGCGCATTCGTACTACCGCATCAATATTTCTTTGCCGACAATATTGATGAAAAATGGTTCCCGCTGGTAAGTTACCTGAATTACTTTTTGTCGTTCGTGATCACCATCATCTTCGTATTCTTTGCGGTGATCCACGTAAATAAGAGTGGTCGTCAATTGGTAGAAGTATGGCAGGAGGCGGAGCGACAGAAATTAGAGTTATCTGAAGCAAAGCAGAAAGCAGATTCTGCAGTAATAGCCAAATCAAGGTTTCTTTCAAATATCAGCCATGAGATGCGCACGCCGCTCAATGGTATTGTAGGTACCGTTAACCTGATGTTGCAGGAGCCATCGCTACCGGAGCAAAAACAAAACCTCGAAGTATTGAAGTACTCATCGGAGCACATGTTGAGTGTGGTGAATGATGTGTTAGACTACAGTAAGATCGAGGCCGGCAAAATGGAATTATCGAACGATGCATTTAACATGAAGATCGTTCTCGAAAAAATTTACACCGTATTCAAAAATCAGTTCCAGCATAAGAAAGTGGAATTTGGATTTGATATCGATCCTGCATTGGATAAGTTCTTCAAGGGTGATGAAACCAGGTTGCGCCAGGTACTCACCAACCTGATTGGAAACGCTCACAAGTTTACAGAGAAGGGCGCAGTGCAGATCGAAGCGAAATTGGTTGGATCTGATAGTCTTGGTGCCGACATTTATTTTTCAGTGCAAGACACTGGAATTGGAATGACGAAGGACCAGCAAAAACTGATCTTCGAAGCATTTAACCAAGGTGAAACATCCACCACGCGGAGGTTTGGCGGAACAGGATTAGGTCTTACCATCAGTAAGAAAATTGTGACCATGCTTGGCGGTGATTTGAAACTCACCAGTGAGCCCGGACGTGGAAGCCGATTCTTCTTTACCATTAGAATGGCGTTTAGCCAATTCAATAATGGCTTCGTAAATGAAAAGCGTGTCAGCAAGTTGGAAAGCCTGAAAGGTATTCGCGTACTTGTTGCGGAAGATAGCCCGGTCAACATGACCATCACACGCAAGTTTCTTGAACGCTGGGAAGTGGCAGTACATGAAGCCACGAATGGACAGGAAGCGGTTCAGCTGTTCCAGAAGAATGAATATGACCTTGTATTAATCGACCTTGATATGCCAGTAATGGACGGATATGAGGCACTGGTTGAAATTCAAAAGATCAACCAGGCAGTACCTGCAATTGCATTTACGGCTGCGGTATTACCCAATATGAGGGAGCATTTGGCGATGAAAGGTTTCAACGATTTCCTTCAAAAGCCATTCAGGCCGGAAGATCTCCATAAGATCATTGTTCGATTCTGTTTGAATAAAACATTCCATCGCGCGTAGTTGTTTCAGGTCCCGAGCCGGTCGGAATGCAGACCGCAAGCGTCTGCATTTGAGGTTTGAGGTTCAAGAACGGAAAACTTGCAACAACTTTCAACTCCATCGCGATAGCTGTCGGGACAAACCTCAAAGTCTAAACCGAATTTGGCAGTTTAACCTTATTAATATTGTTTTGCATCTGCTGTGAGAAAGTTTCTTACCTTATTTCTTCTCCTAATCATCCTCATGCAAATAATGGGATACTACATTGTATTCCGTGTTCGTCAAATGGAATTGAGGAGTGAAGTGCAACACTATCTTAAATCGCACATTGACGACCGAAACGTAACTCGATTACAATTTCCGCTTCAATCTGGCAAGCTCTGTGACGAGCGCTTTAAATGGGAAGACGAGGGCGAATTTGAATTTGAAGGAAGCATGTATGATGTGCTTGATTCCAGAAGCGACGGAAATTCCATCACCTTTTATTGTTTGAGGGATGATAAGGAAAACGAATTGCTGAAATCCTTCTCGGACATGCAGGGGCAGCAGGACAGCAATAAGGGAAAGTCTGGGTCTTTCTTCCAATTCTTCGCTAGTCTTTATATTATTCCTCAGGATACAGAGGTTGCACCTTTTCATATTACTAACCTCGTTTATTACGTCAACTACACTTCATTCTTACTTCATCGTTCAAGCGAAATCATTACGCCTCCGCCGCAGGGTTGTTAGTCAAATTCTCCGACAGCTAACAATTTCCTAATTAAAACATATTACACGATGCGTAATTTATTTATTGCGGCATGTCTTTTAGGCATTCTGCCAGCATTCGCTCAAACAACTATTCGCGGTAGAGTATTAGACGCCAGTTCTAAAAACCCATTGCAAGGAGCTTCTATTTCGTTTGCTGGTAAAGGTGGAACTACCACTGACCAGGACGGCAACTTCACTATCGAATGCGGTAAAACCAATCGCATTACCATTTCGTTTGTCGGTTATGTGACGCAGACTTATGGTATTAAGAACTGTAATGACCCGATCAACATTAGTCTCGATCCGAATGCTGAGGCAATGAGTAATGTTGAGATTACTTCTACTTCCAATCCCAATAAATCTCTTTTGTATCAACCTGCATCTATTACCAAGCTTAGCCCTACAGAACTAAGGCGTGGCACCGGCATCTTCATTGATGAAGCCATCAATGCAAATGTGCCTGGTGTTACCATGAACCGTAGAACGGTGGCTGCTGGTCAACAATTCAACATCAGGGGATATGGTAATGGCGTGAGAGGTACCAATGGTGCGAACAGCAATTTTGATGGGCAGGGATATAAGGTCTATCTCAACGGAATTCCGATTACCGATGCCGAAGGAATCACGTTGATGGACGATATTGATTTTGGTTCAGTAGGAAATGTGGAATTGGTGAAAGGTCCATCAGGAACACTATATGGATTGGCGATTGCGGGTGTGGTGAATTTGAAAACAATCAAACCTGAAAAAGGTAAGACTTCAATTGGCCAGGATGTTTTGGTGGGCAATTATGGTTTGCAGCGATTCACTACGCACTTGCAAATGGGAAGAGAAAAATCGTCAATTCTCTTGAATTACGGATACCAGCATTCGGATGGCTTCATGGCACACTCAGAATCGCGCAAGCAATTCGTAAATTTTGCTGGCGATGTAGATGTGAGTGATCGTCAATCCATCAATTTCTATGCGGGCTTTACTGACAGTTATGAACAAAGAGGTGGTGAACTCACGCTCACGCAATACGAGAATAAAGATTACAGCGGTAATCCTGCTTATATTATGAGGAACGCGCATAGCAACATTGTGTCGTTCAGACTAGGCTTTGGGCACACGTATGCATTCAGTAATACTGTGTCAAATACAACAACAGTATACGGAACTGGGGTGTCAAATAATTCGAGTTCTGCTGCGGGTTGGACTGACAAAAGTCCAATCAACTATGGTGTTCGCTCCACGTTCGATACAAAGTTTCATTTGAATGGAACAACGAGTTTGACAGGGATTACAGGAATTGAGGCGCAGCGTCAAAATGCGCAAGTGATCGGATACAATATGAAAGCAGACCCTGCTAATCCAACCGGTTATTATAAGATCGATACCATGAGAAGCAACCAGTATTATATTTCAAGCACTGCTTCTTTGTTTACAGAGTGGACCTTAGAATTGCTCAATGACCTTAGCATCACTGGCGGTGTTGGACTGAGCACAATGAAAATAAATCTGTACGATCGTTTTGTAAGGCCAAACATTACAAGGCCTATGAATTATCAGAAAAAGTACAATGATATGGTGTCGCCACACTTCGCCATCAACAAAGTGTTTAGCAAGGAAGTGTCTGTATACGCGGCATATAGCAAAGGTTTTAAAGCGCCAGTAGCTTCTTATTTCTTTATTCCTGTTTCACCTACTGTTGGTTTTGTCAATGATAGTTTGAAGGCTGAGATAGGTCAGCAATATGAAATTGGAACCAAAGGCTCAATGTTTAAGGACAAACTTGCTTACCAGTTCGCCGTATTCTACGCGCAGTTTAAAGATAAGATGACGGCAGTAGCGGTTCCATTAAATCCGCCAGCAGTAGGGACTGCCTATTCTTATGTCACCAATGGTGGTACCCATGATGATAAAGGTGTTGAATTGTTGCTGAAGTACACAGCATACGAATCTGGAAGTGGTGCGCTTCGTGAAATCAAACCGTTTGCAAACGTCACTTATTCTCACTTCCGTTACGAGAATTATAAAATCGAAAGATTAAAGTCTCCTGCAACATCTGATACAACCATTGACTACAGTGGTAATCCAGTTGCCGGCGTAGCGCCGTGGGTTGCCAACATCGGCGTTGATATTCTTGCAGCAGCAGGAATCTATGCTAATGTGGTTTGGTCGTATAAGGATGAAATGCCAATCACTTCTGATAATCTGTTCAGAACTGATAGTTACAATATTTTAAATGCGAAGGTGGGCATAAGAAGAAGCATCTCGAAGCATTTCGATCTTGATGCTTATTTTGGATGCAACAACATTACGGGCACCCAGTATCCATTGATGGTATTCGTTAACCAATTGCCAGATGCTTATTTGCCTGCTCCGTTGAAGGCGAATTATTTTGGTGGTTTGAATTTTAAATACAATTTCTGATTTATATCTATGGTATTAAGGAAAAAGAACGCAGATTATTATGATGGTTAAGATTTTTGAAGATAAAGAAGAGGGCTACCATCCTAATAAATCATAACCATCTTCAAAACATCTGCGTTCCTTATCCTACAACAGTGAGGATCTAACTGAATATTGGGGACGTAACGCTTAATCTTCAAATAACCTAATACCAATTACCAAATACCTATCACGTATATGAAAAAAACTTCTTCCTACATTTTGGCCCTCCTTATATGTTTCGTTCTAGTTTCGTGTGGTCGATTCGGAGAAAAGGATAAAACCGCGAATAATCATTCAGGCAAGCTGAGAATTGTTTCCATTTCCAAACAACTCACTGAAATTATTTTTGCGGTAGGGGGTGATACGTCGCTCGTAGGCGTCGATATCTCGAGTACTTATCCCGAAGCGGCGAAGAAAATCACCACAGTGGGTTATCATCGCGCATTAAGTGGAGAAGGAATTATTTCTCTCAATCCTTCGGTGGTATGGCATGATGGTAATATCGCACCGCAGCAGGTTATTGAGCAGATTCAGAAAGTGGGAATCCCAATGCGTGAATTTCATGGCGGTTCTACAATCGATTCAACGAAGATGCTGATCATGCAGATTGCCGGAGAATTTCACAATGAAAAGAAGGGAGAAGAGATCAATCGAAAGTTGGATGCGGATATGGCGAAGCTAGACAGTGCCCGAAAAAATTACACCGATAAACCGCGCGTATTGATCGTTCACTTTGGTCAGGCCAACAATCGTTACTTCATCTTAAACAGAAGAGGTGTTCCCAATCAAATGCTGGAATGGGCGGGTGCAGAAAACGCAGCCGATACGGCGCAGCGTTGGAGAGACCTAAGCGCAGAGGTGATTGCCAAAGCACAGCCTGATGTGATTCTTGCTACCGACTTTGGTTATGATTTGCAAGGCAGCCTGGAAAAATTCAAGAAGCTTCCGGGTATAGACTTGTCGCCAGCGGCAAAAAACAATCGCATCTATAGAATTGAAGAACATGATCTCGTTTATCTCGGGCCGAGAACGGGTGAAAATGTTTTGAAGATTATGGAGCTGGTGCATAAAAAATAGCGTACCCCGACAGCGGTTGAAGACCGTGTCAGCGGTCGCGCTTCACGAATGCTTGGTGGTTGCCAATGTGATCTAGAAACTTCCGTCGAATATTCAATTATGCAAACCAACAAATTCACATACTCTTTTTTTTACGTTACGCTATTCATCCTGCTGGTGCTATCGTTGATTATTTCCGCAAGAGTTGGTGCCGTTAATATTTCTTATTCAAAAATATTTTCTTACCTGTTTGGCTCTGCGGAAGAGTCAATAGAGAAGTCATTGTTTCTAAAAATTCGATTGCCCCGAGTTATACTGTGCGCTTTTGTAGGAGCCGCACTTTCCGTTTCAGGAGCGTTGATGCAGGCATTGTTCAGAAATCCTATTGTAGAGCCAGGACTCGTAGGAACCTCGTCTGGAGCGGCTTTCGGGGCAGCTTTTGTTTTTGTAATGGGCAAGAGCCTTACCGGTCCATTTGCTGCCTTTATCGGTCCATTCATGTTGCCATTGTTTGCGTTCGCGGGAGGTTTGTCGGCTACATTAATTGTTTATCGACTCTCTAATGTTTTTGGGAAGACGAATGTCAACACTTTACTGCTTGCGGGAATTGCTGTTAATGCGCTGGCTAATGGAGGAACCGGATTTTTTTCATATGTAGCGAGGGATCCGCAGGCGCGAAGTATTACATTCTGGAATCTCGGAACTTTATCCGGCGCCGACTGGGATGGCGTTCTCCTTGTCGGAATTTCAACTACACTCGGTATTTTATTGGCACTGCGATTCAGCAAATCCTTAAACGCACTTCTGCTCGGAGAAACCGAGGCAGGTTACCTGGGCATCAATACGGAAAGAATGAAATTGCAACTGATCGTATTGAATACTTTCATTGTGGCAATGGCCACTTCAATCGTGGGCGTAATTGGATTCCTTGGACTGATTGTTCCACACCTTTTGCGCATCATGAAAAGTTCTGATAACCGATTCCTCATCATTGGCTCTGCATTGCTCGGCGCTATCCTGTTGAATTTTGCAGACACGTTCGCAAGGATCATCGTAAAACCTTCGGAGTTTCCAATTGGTATCATCACTGCGTTTGTTGGAGCTCCCGTGTTTCTCTTTCTTTTGATTCGAAATAGCAGAAAACAACAGCAAGGAGGCTTTTATGCTTAAGACTGAGCGATTGACATATTCGATTGAAGACAGCACGCTCCTTAATAATATCAACGTGAATTTTGAAGTCAATAAATTCCACGTGATCATGGGAGCAAATGGCGCAGGCAAAACAACTTTGTTGCGTCTCCTCGCGGGTAACCTTCGACCAACTGAGGGAGAAGTTTTTTTATTTGACAAACCAGTTCGCACTTATCCAAAAGAAGAACTTGCCCGGAAACGCGCAGTGTTATCACAACATTATCAAATTGCATTTCCCATTGGGGTAAATGATATCGTGATGATGGGAAGATACCCGTTTTTTAAGACCACGCCTTCAAAACATGATCGCGAAATCTGCGCCGACGTCATACAGGTGATGAATTCAGAAGAATTGTATACTCGTGAATACAACACCTTGTCGGGAGGAGAAGCCCAAAAAATTCAAATGGGAAGGGTCCTTGCGCAGATCTGGGAAGCAAAGGAGGATGATGAAAAAATACTTTTCCTGGATGAACCGGTTTCACATCTCGATGTAAAATACCAGCACCAGTTATTGCAAACCGCCAAAGAATGGTGCGGTAAGCACGTGACAGTCATCGCAATTCTGCACGATATTAACCTCGCACTTTTATATGCAGACCGTATTATCTTTTTAAAAGGTGGTAATCTGGTTCATGATATGCAGCGTCCGTCTGAAATTACCAGTGCTGTGATTAAGCAGGTATTTGACGTTGATGCAAAAGTGATGGAAGTGGAAAAGGGGAGAAGAGTTGTGGTGTTCTAATGGGAGAGTCACAAAGAGCGCCTGATAAAATGAACCATTAGTAAAACGATTTCTGGATATTTATTACAACCAATTGCCGAAGGCAATTGATTGTGCTCTTTTCACTCGCAAAGTATTTGAAGAACCAAAACACTTAGGAACTTCTGAGCATTGTCCTAATCCAAACTTTGTGGTCTTCGTGGTCCCTTGTGATCTTCGTGACCCAACGGTTGAATGTTCTCTATCCAGCTCGCGCCATACTCTATCAGTTTCCGTTCCATAAGATCATGCACTCTCTGCTTTAATTTACTGAGATCAGCCATCCTCAATCCTGACACATCAACCTCTTCAAGAAATACTGTTTTTGATTTTCCCGGGTTAAGTGAAAATACACTGTCGTAATGCATCCTATCATAAGCATTCATAAACAGGAGTGGCTTGATTGGCGTTTGTGTTTCGATTGCAATTCGAAATGCGCCATCGAAGAAATCCTTTAGCGGTTTATGAGTTTGATTGAATGTGCCCTCTGGGAAAATAAAGATCGAAATACCTCTTTTCAATACAGATTTTAAAATGCGAACACTTCGTGCGCGTTTTTCCGCATCGCGCCTGTCAACCATTACAATCGCCTTCTTATAGATGTAGCCAAAGATGGGCACTTTCGACATTTCATATTTGCCGAGAGCGCGTATTGGCCGGCGCAGTGATTTGACAATTATTGGAGCATCGAGATAAGAAATATGATTCGCAACAAAAATATATTGCTTATTGCGATCCATTGGTGTTTCATAAACATTCCTGTGCCTGATGCCAATTAAGAAACACCAAATATCGCCCCATAGCATACATAACCGGTAGATTGCATTTCCCCCTTTGATTCGGCCAAAAAATGACGCGACAATCACAAACGGAAATATCGCAACCATAATTACGAGAAACAAAATCACCGCGTAAAGGAAGTAGATGAAGTGAAGCGGCTTGAGGAGTAGTTTCATGGAAGGGGAGTCACTCAATTATTACTGAACTTTTTATCGTCGCCAGGACAATGACATTCCCATTCGTGATCAAGATCGATAGTTGTCACTACCTTGGTTTTGTAATCACATTGTGCAAACACGATGCGGACATGTTGATTATCGTGGGTCATTCCTTCCACAGCATAAGTGGGGCATGGCCTTGCGTCGGGGTCGCTTTTTCGATAATTGATGTTGCCATCGCGCATAATTTCTTCGACTTCTGAAGTAGAAATTTGCCTGCATCCCATTCTGCATTTTGCATGTGCTGTGTACTCGATAAAGGAAGTGCGACGATCGAAACCGCGATTGCGATTTACTTCACGATTGCTGGAATTCTTCGATCTATCAGCGGAAATCAATCCACCTGATCTGCATTGTCGAATGATAAGAACGGCCACAGCCAAAACAATCAGGACAACATAAGGAAGTGCCTTTGATTTCAAGTAGGGAATTTGATGCAATGATATGAAAGAAAGAGTAAACAAAATGGCATGTGATTGGTTTCGCAAAAAATGTGGAATGTAATTTTTGAAAATGTAAAACCTTCTTATGAAAAGTATGATTCTCGCGTTCCTGGCAGGAATGTTTGTGCTCACTTCGTTCACAAAGAAAGCTGCTCCTGCGCCAACAACCATTAATCCACTTCATGCAGTCCAGATCTCAGATGCTGCAGGTTTACTGATTGATGGTACCCTTGATGTGTCACAATTTGTGGTCAACAACGGAAGAATTTGGGCGGTCTGTAAACTTAAAGGGAAAATTGGTGCTCTTCCTATCTATGAAGACTGTATGATTCCAATTACAGTAGGAGATTGTGATGGAGGAATACGGCTTACCGGTGAAGGATTGTCAACCAACAAATCCGCCTCAACTACTCATGATTGCGAATGTTTGATCATCACGTTTGAACCTTGTGTTATTGGACCAGCCGTTGGTCCCGCATTAACGCTCACACAACAAGTTGTTCCATGCGGCGTACAGGATTTCGAAGGCGATGCTCTTTGCTGCGCAAACAGATTGATTGGAACTTCAGGTTCATCACTATATGAGATTTGCGCGTGTATGAATAGGTTATTATAACCTCTGCTTCGCAAAAGGTCCGATCTTTCCGGAGGACATTTAAATTTTAAAAAGCTTGCCAAATGATCGGGCCTTTCCCACGGCGGGTGTTATCTTTGCGCCTGTTATGGAGCAAAGGCGTACAGTGGCTTTTCACACATTGGGATGTAAACTGAATTTCTCAGAAACTTCAACGCTTTCAAGATTGATGGAGGGCGAAGGATTTGAGAAAGCGGATTTTGATGCCCAGGCCGATGTGTACGTGATCAATACTTGTTCTGTTACGGATAATGCAGATAAGGAATGTCGGCAAATAGTTCGACGAATTCAGCGACGAGCACCTGATAGCCTGGTTGTGATTACTGGTTGCTATGCTCAATTGAAGCCGAAAGAAATTGCTGAAATACCTGGCGTAGACCTGGTCCTTGGCGCGGCGGAAAAATTCAATCTTCCACAACATATAAAAGAACTTTCAAAGGGTGACTCTACAAAGATTTGCTCATGTGACATTGACCAGGTGAATGGATTTCACTCGTCATATTCTATTAACGACAGAACAAGAACATTCTTGAAGGTGCAGGATGGTTGTGATTATAACTGTTCCTTCTGTACAATTCCAATGGCCAGAGGTAAAAGCAGAAGCGATTCTGTTGCCAATGTGGAGGCCGAAGTAAAAGAATTGGCTTCGAGGGGAGTGAAAGAAATTGTTTTGACGGGCGTTAATCTTGGCGATTTTGGAAAGGGCTCTAATGGCGATAAGAGGAACGAAGAAACATTCTTTGAGTTAGTACAAGCGCTCGAAAAAATTTATGGTATTGAACGATATCGCATTTCCTCCATTGAGCCTAATCTTCTTACAAATGATATCATTGCATTTGTTGCGAACAGCGAAAAGTTCATGCCTCATTTTCATATTCCACTTCAAAGCGGAAGCAACAAGATTCTTGGTTTAATGAGGAGACGATACAAACGGGAAATGTACGCGGATCGTGTGAACCTGATTAAGACATTGATGCCGCATTGCGCGATTGGCGTGGACGTGATAGTTGGCTTCCCGGGAGAGACTGAAGAAGATTTTAACGAAACATTTAATTTCCTCCATTCGCTCAACGTTTCCTACCTGCACGTCTTCACGTATTCCGAAAGAGCGAACACAAGGGCATTGGAAATCGAACCTGTAGTTCCAATGCAAGTGAGACACGAGAGAAACAAGAAACTCCGCAATCTCAGTTACATGAAGATGCAATACTTCACCCAACAGCATGAGGGGCAAACGCGTAAAACTTTATTCGAAGGCCACGCGAAGAATGGAATGATGGAAGGTTATACGGACAACTATATCAAAGTGGTTGTTCCTTACCGGGGCGAATGGGTTAATGAAATTATTAACTGGAAGCTGTAAACCTTTTCCTGGTTTTTTTCGTTTATATTGGTATATGAAGAAGTTTCATGTAACCATACAATTCAGGATGGATGACGACTTCATGAGTCTTGTTCCACCACATCGCACATACATTAATCACCTGATCAACCAGGAAATTATTGAGCACTACGCGGTGAGTATGGAGTCGCAACAGGTTTGGATCACTTTGAAAGCAGAAAATAAAGCAGCGATTGAAAAATTAATCTCCGATTCTCCTTTGTTCAAATACTTCTCTTATACCGTCAATGAGTTGTACGTCCTTGATGGGCAGAATTACCGGTTGCCGGCATTGCAATTCAATTAGGTCACAAAGCGCACGGAGGACCACTAAGAGCACAAAGTATTGGTTAGGAAACACCAGTGTCTAATAGAATAGCAACTTCCAACAATTCGCGAGAGAAAAGAGCACAATGAATTGCCTGCGGCAATTAAATTCCAATGGGTCACAAAGCGCACGGAGGACCACTAAGAGCACAAAGTATTGGTTAGGAAACACCAGTGTCTAATAGAATAGCAACTTCCAACAATTCGCGAGAGAAAAGAGCACAATGAATTGCCTGCGGCAATTAAATTCCAATGGGTCACAAAGCGCACGGAGGACCACTAAGAGCACAAAGTATTGGTTAGGAAACACCAGTGTCTAATAGAATAGCAACTTCCAACAATTCGCGAGAGAAAAGAGCACAATGAATTGCCTGCGGCAATTAAATTCCAATGGGTCACAAAGCGCACGGAGGACCACTAAGAGCACAAAGTATTGGTTAGGAAACACCAGTGTCTAATAGAATAGCAACTTCCAACAATTCGCGAGAGAAAAGAGCACGATGTATTGCCTTCGGCAATAAATGCAATTGGGTCACAAAGCGCACGGAGGACCACTAAGGACATGCAGAATGATTTTGCCCATTTTATTTCAGAAAAAAAACAGCGTTCAATGATGGTTTGAACATTGTCACCGTTTCCTATTCGAATAGTTTTACCTATTAAATAGATGTGTGTCGGAGGAGGAAATTATTACCATCATAATCGAGGAAGCAATCTATATCCACAGGGAAATTGGACCTGGCATGTTAGAGAAGGTATATAAAACCTGCCTTGCATATCGATTAAGAAAAAGGGGTTTATTTGTTGAAACTGAAAAACCCATTCCGGTGATTTTTGAAGAGTAGACATGGATTGTGGATATCGTGCGGACATGGTTGTCGAAGGAAAGGTGGTGGTAGATACCAAAACAATAGAAGCAATCGGTGACCTTGAGATTGCGCAAGTTTTAACCTACCTAAAATTCCTTTCACTACGCTTCGGTTTAATACTAAACTTCAAAGTAAGGTTGATGAAATATGGCATCAAAAGGGTTATACGCGGTTACTAACTTGTTCGCGAAATATTGTAACGGAACCAATTGCCTTCAGGCAATTCATTGTGCTCTTCTCTGTCCGATTATTAGGGAATTTCTGATTCATAAGGTTCTTATTCCTTTCGCCATTTTAAACTTCGTGATCTTGGTGGTCCCCTGTGTTCTTCGTGACCCCAAAATGCCGTAAAGCAAGGGGTTAAAGTCGCCAGAAAGAATCCGCAATTTGAATCTTATTCATCCTTATTTTGCGTCCTCAGGGGCGATAAGTAAATAAGCGGCAAATTGCAGCAGTCGACGATTTTTGCCTATTGCCTATTGCCTAGTGCCTATTGCCAATTGGAACCATGTTCGCCGAAATCATCATACCACTCGCATTACCCAGGAACTACACGTGGTTAGTTCCTGAACATTTATTGGAGCTGGTCAAGATAGGATGTAGAGTGGAAGTGGAATTGGGCAAAAACAAAAGATACGCTGGCCTTGTCAAAGCCTTGCACGAGCGAAAACCAGAAGCATTCGAGCCAAAGGAAATCTTGAATGTGCTCGACTCTTCGCCTGTTGTACATGAAGAACAATTGAAACTTTGGGAGTGGATCGCGCAATATTATATGTGCAGCGAAGGTGAAGTAATGGCCGCCGCCCTTCCTTCTTATTTTAAGCTTAGCAGCGAAACCATTTTAGTATTTAATGAGGAGTATGGCGACGAATTTTCTTCACTCGATCACGATGAATTCCTGGTGGCAGAAGCACTTCTAATAAAAAAGGAATTGAAGCTGCCCGAAGTGCAGGAGATCCTGGATTCATCTCATGTTTATCCTGTTATAAAGAGACTCATCGAAAAGAAAGTAGCACATGTTTGGGAAAGTTTGAAAGAATCATATTCGCCCAGGAAAGAAACATACGTTGTTCTGAATCCCATCTACGACAACGAAGAAAAACTATCGGAGTTGCTCAACAATTGGGGACGCGCGCCAAAGCAAATGGAATTATTATTAAGCTATTTGCATTTGGTGAAAACAGAGGGCGAGGTAACGAAACCAGAACTACTAAAAAAAAGTAATGCTTCGGAAGCGCAGTTAAAAGGATTGGTTGACAAGAGCATCCTACAATTGAATAAACGCAATGTAGACCGGATAACTTATTTACCTCGCAACGTAAATATTGATTTTACACTTACTCCATTGCAGGAAGAAGCGCTGCACAAGCTGCGCGAAGTATTTACTGAAAAACAGGTGGCTCTTTTGCATGGGGTTACTTCCAGTGGCAAAACCTTGTTGTATGTTAAACTGATCGAACAATTTCTTAAGGAAGGAAAGCAGATTTTATACCTGCTTCCGGAGATCGCGCTGACATCGCAAATTATTCGACGTTTGCAGAAAAATTTTGGGGGTTATATCGGCATATATCATAGCAAGTTCAATCAGAACGAACGCGTCGAGATTTGGAATAAGATAAAGTCGGGCGAACTAAAAATAATCTTAGGTGCTCGATCTGCACTTTTTCTCCCATTTTCGGATCTAGGTTTTGTGATTGTTGATGAGGAACATGACACCTCATACAAGCAACACGAGCCAGCGCCCAGGTATCATGCGAGGGATGCTGCTGTTTATTATGCTTCCTTGTTTAACTCGAAAGTTTTGTTGGGAAGTGCCACCCCATCCGTGGAAACATATTTTAATAGCTTCAGTGGCAAATACGGATTGGTTGAATTGGGTGAACGATATGCCGGGGTAGAGATGCCAGCTATAGAAATCGTTGATACAAAAAAAATTCTTCCGAAAGAAAGGTCGAAAACCATTGTCAGTCCATTGTTGCAGGAGGAGATAAAAAAATCTCTTCATTCAAATAAACAAGTCATTCTTTTCCAAAATCGAAGAGGATACTCTCCCTACCAGGTCTGCCAGGTGTGTGGATGGATCCCGCATTGCAAGTATTGTGACGTGAGTCTTACTTATCACAAGCTCACCAACAAATTGCATTGTCACTATTGTGGTACAACATATCCGTTGGTTATTAACTGCGAAGCTTGTGGAAGTCATCAATTTGTTCAAAGAAATTTTGGGACGGAAAAAATTGAGGAGCAACTGGAGGAAATATTTCCTGATGCCAGGGTGGCAAGAATGGATATCGATAGTGTGAGAGGAAAGAAAGCGCATGATAACTTAATCCAATTATTCGAACAAAATCGTATCGATATTCTCGTTGGAACGCAAATGGTGGTGAAGGGACTCGACTTTGAATTGGTAAATCTTGTTGGAATATTAGATGCAGATAGTCTGTTAAGTTTTGCAGACTTCAGGGTGAATGAGCGTGCATTTCAATTGATGGAGCAGGTGAGTGGAAGGGCTGGACGAAAGGATGGAGAAGGGAAAGTGATGATACAGGTGGCCAACACCAGGCATCCCGTGCTGCAATATGTGCAGCAACATAATTACACCTCCTTTTTCAACGAAGAAATTGAAGGAAGGAAAAGATATGCTTATCCGCCTTTCTCTAGATTGATCATGGTAACTTTTAAACACAAAATGAGAGATGTGGCTGTGAATGCCAGTCATCAGTTTGCAACGGCGCTGTCGGGAAAATTTGGACAGTACCTGGTTGGACCCGCGGAACCAGTGGTAAACCGGGTTCGCAATCAGTACTTGATGGAATTGCTTTTCAAATTGCCGAAGGATAGCCATATTATTGCGGATTGCAAGAAAAGCGTTTTGCATCAGATTGCTGTTTTGCATAATGAGAAATCATTTAGAAGTGTTGTGGTGATACCGGATGTTGATGTAATGTAGGTATTGATGGCGGATGCCAGATGCCGGATGCCGGATGCCAGATGCCGGATGCCGGATGCAAGATGCCGGATGCAAGATGCCGGATGCAAGATGCAGCCTGCTAATCATGGAAGCTTCTTTGGCACGTAGAGTTAAGATGACGCCAGAATATTGTTTCACAAACGTTCTTTGCCCCGTAGGGGCAAAGGGTCGAGTTGAATTGTGTAACGAATAAACAAAAAACGATCAAATTGTCTTTGTTGAACATTCAATCAAATATTTCATTACGGCCATATCACACATTTCATATAAATGTCGTTGCAAAAAAATTCGCTACGTTCTCCAACGTTGACGAATTAAGTGAATTACTGCAATCCTCTACAAACGAAAAAAACAGACTGATCCTTGGCGGCGGCAGCAATATATTGTTTACGAAACATTATGATGGGATTATTTTAAGAAATGAGATTAAGGGGATAGACGTGGTTAAGGAAGATGCGGATCACGTTTATATCCGCGTTGGTGCGGGAGAGAACTGGCATCAGTTCGTGCTGCACTCCATCAACAAAGAATTGGGTGGCGTGGAAAACCTTTCATTGATTCCGGGAAATGTTGGCGCGTCACCAATGCAAAACATAGGCGCATATGGAGTGGAGATAAAAGAGGTTTTTGAAACGCTTACTGCGTTTCATTTAAACGATAAGAAGATCGTACAATTTTCCCTCAACGACTGTCAATTCGGTTATCGCGAAAGCGTTTTTAAAAACAAGTATAAAGATCAGTTTGTGATTCTGGATGTGATATATCGATTAAATAAATTTCCAAAGTTCAATACCAGTTACGGCGCAATTGAAGAAGAGCTGCAGAGAATGCAAGTGAAAGAGTTATCAATTAAGGCCATTTCGCAAGCCGTTATTAATATTCGATCGTCCAAACTTCCTGATCCGGATCAGATCGGAAACGCTGGCAGCTTCTTCAAAAATCCGACAATTGCGAGCAGTCAATTTGCAGAATTAAAAATTTCTCATCCTACCATTCTTTCCTATCCTGTTAGTCCTAGTCTCGTAAAGGTTCCAGCAGCCTGGTTAATTGATCAATGTGGCTGGAAAGGCTATCGTAAAGGTGACGCCGGCTGTCATGCAAAGCAAGCACTTGTTCTTGTCAACTATGGCAATGCATCCGGAAATGAAATTTACGATTTGAGTGAAGAGATACTTCAAACTGTTCAGAAGAAATTTGGAATTACGTTAGAAAGGGAAGTGAATATTGTTTGAAGTTTGAAGTTTGATGTTTGATGTTTGTGGTTTGTCGTTTGTGGTTTGTCGTTTCTCGATTCTCGACTGTCGATTCTCGACTCTCGATTCTCGATTCCCGATTCTCGATTCCCGATTCCCGAACCTTTTCGTTTAACATGACTTTCAGAATAGGAGATTTAGCTTAGAAGAAAGCTTTGTTATGAAAAAGTTTTACCCCTTTACCTTAATCCTTTCAATAATTATTTCTTCGACTATTTATGGTCAGTCGGGCACAACTCCTCAAAAGGCCGCGCAATCAGTATTTCTAGAAGCGGGTGGCGCAGGCCTTAGTTATTCATTCAACTATGACAGGAGATTCAAAGGCGATAAAGGATTTGGTTTGCGCGGAGGACTTAGCTATTTCTCTCGTGAAGACGACGTAAAAATGTTTTCTGCGCCGGTTCAATTAAATTACCTGATGGGGAAGGGACCCAACTTTATTGAAGTAGGCGCGGGGCTCACTTACTTTTACCTTGATGACTATATCTATTATGGATCCGGGTTTTCCTCTAATGCAGAATCAGAATTTATTCTGCCTGTAAAGACTAAGGGCGATGTAATGGCGACTTTCACTTTTGGATTCCGACATCAACCGAAAGAAGGAATCATGTATCGGTTGGCAATTACTCCTATTGCGAACCGAAGCGGCTTCTGGCCTTTGTTTGCGGGATTGAGTTTTGGATATGCGTTTTAGTTATCGGGGCGGGAAATGTAACCAAATGTAAGCGTAAGCTGACGTCATTTTTAGCCGCAAAGAATAATTGTCTTTTAATTCAAAAAGACTTTAAAAATTTAAGGGAGAAAGTTCTTGAGTTTGAGGTCTCCTCTGCTGAGTTAATTCATCTTATTTGGAGTTCATAAAAAGCCACAAGGGCCATCTCCGACTATCTTACATTACACTTATTATACACTGATTTTTTTCTACATAAAATTGCTTCGCGCAGCGAAGCCCTTGTGCCCTTATCCCTCTCGAGTTTGAGAATCTTCAATATGAATTAGTACGCAGCAATTCTTTGTTTTCCTTGTGCTCATCGTGCTGCTTTGTGAGCCCCGGCGGGGCCTCGTGGCACAAATTCGCATAGGGCGGAATTTAAATTAAAAGAATTGTCTTCTCCTTCTATAAACTCTTTCTTCCTGCGCCGCCTTACCTGGATCAAAGAATTTGATTAGAATAAGCCCTGCGAAGAAGCCACCGATATGCGCCGCATAGGCAACACTGCCTGCTTCTTGTCCGCCGAGAGTACCCATTCCATTCAATACCTGGAATACAATCCACAATCCGAGCACAATCACAGCCGGCACTGCAAGCAGAAAGAAACCAAAGAATACATTCACTCTTCTGGTGGGATAGAGGAGCACATAGGCGCCCAACACCCCGGAGATTGCGCCCGAGGCGCCGAGACTCGGCACCAGCATATTATGACCGAGTGCTGCTTCCGCAAATACATGTGTGAGAGAAGCGATAATACCAACGATGAAATAGAAGAAGAAATATCGCAGATGCCCAAGCCTGTTTTCAATGTTGTCACCAAAGATCCACAGGTAGAGCATGTTTCCGCCGAGGTGTGCAAATCCTCCATGCATGAACATGGAAGTAATGAGTGTAAACCACACTGGGATATTTGTGACGCCCAAACCTGGCAGATAAAATTTTTCTCCGCTTATTGGATCAACAATTGTTCTTCCATGCGTGACGATATCCTTTCCGGTGAGAATTTCTCCCGGCACCGTTGAGTAAGAATAGGTGAACTCCAGGTTCTGTCCCAATTGTTGCAGGAATACAAAGACTAGTATGTTGGCCGCAATCAAGAGATAGTTCACATACGGCGTTCTTATCCTGTCTGAGTTATCGTCGCCTATCGGTAGCATTTAATGTTTGGTGTTTGATGTTTGAGGATAGGTTGCTGGTTATTCCATCAGTGCACTGCAAGCATTTTTGTTGCCAATGCGTGTGTCCCCACACGCATTTATGTCGGCTCTTCGACTTAATGATCGCTCCGGCATCCGTGTGTCGATTGTGAGGACACAATCGACGGCGCATACACGATTTCTTAAAAATAACCATGCCGTCACGAAAGCGAATTCAGCAATTCATTCTCGTTACCATCAAACATCAAACCTCGAATTACCGATTGTCAACTGTAACCGTAAACAGAAAACTGTAAACCGTAAACAGCTAATTAAAGTCCCCATCAAACTCTTCATCCTGTTCCTGTGTGCTACTGATGTTGAGCATGGAGCCCATTAGGTCTTTGAATTCGATTTTTCCTTCCACAATTTTTTTGCTGATAAGTGAATAAGCGGACAGCCCATGAAGCACAAACTCCATCAACAGTGCGGCTTCGAGATCATTTGCGTGCTTGAAATATTTTTTCACAAACGCGTGCAAGCCATCTACTTTATACAGCAGTTGAAGTTTATCGGAATCTTTTGTATTGAAGAATACATTTAGAGAATTTCCTTTGTCGAACCATCCGATAATGGCACGATATGGATTTTCCGGTTGTGGCTGGCCCTGGCCTCCCTTTCTTTTCTTTAGCTGCTCGGGATTAGGGAAGTATTGAATGAATTGGGAGCGAAGCGCTTTTTCCACGAGGTTCAACGCCACCTGATACGGCCCCTCCTGCTCGCCTTCATACACCAATTCTATTTTTCCTGTGATCGATGGAATAATTCCAACCAGGTCACTGATCCATACTTGTGTTTCCTTTTCGTTGTTGATGATGGCACGTCGCTCCGCTGCGCTGACCGCATTTTCCAAAGCTGCAATGCTTAAGCGCGCACTCACGCCACTCTTCTTGTCAACAAATTCGCTTCCCCTCGCTTCAAATGAAACTTGCTCAATCAATCGCTTCACAAGATCACTCACTTTCACTTTTGCTTTCTGCTCATCCAGCAATTCTGCTTCCTGTTCGGTGATCTCCAACGCCATTTCTATGCTCTTTGGATAGTGCGTGAGAATCTGGCTTTCTATCCTGTCCTTGAGCGGTGTTACAATTGAACCACGATTCGTATAGTCTTCGGGGTTAGCGGTAAATACAAATAGGATATCGAGCGGCAACCTTAGCTTAAAACCACGAATCTGCACATCGCCTTCTTCCAGAATGTTGAATAACGAAACCTGTATGCGCGCTTGCAAGTCGGGTATTTCGTTGATAACAAAAATTCCTCTGTTGCTCCTTGGAATGATACCATAATGCAATACGCGTTCATCAGCGAACGTAAGTTTCAAATTCGCTGCCTTGATAGGATCGATATCGCCGATCAGGTCTGCAACGCTTACGTCGGGAGTAGCCAGTTTCTCACCATATCTCTCTGAACGATGTAACCACGAGATAGGCGTATCATCACCTTTGGATGCGATTAAATCTCTTGCGTATTTGGTAATGGGATTAAATGGATCATCATTGATATCGCTCCCTTCAATTACAGGAATGTATTCATCCAATAATTCGGTCATTTGTCGCGCCATTCTTGTTTTTGCCTGTCCACGCAAACCGAGAAAAAGAATATTATGGCGGGAGAGGAGCGCGCGTTCCACGTCAGGGATTACAGTTTCTTCATATCCCACGATATGCGGAAAAGTAATTTCCTTATTCTTCAATTTTCGGATCAGGTTTTCGCGCAATTCCTCTTTCACAGATTTCGGTTTGTATCCGCTCTTCTTAAGATCTCCAAGTGTTTTTATGTTTTGTACGTTCATTTTTTATTTATTGTTTCGTTTTCTGCGGGTGAAATATCCACCATCGCGTATCGTTTCACATCATTAATGGTCATTTCATCAAGAATATCAACTGTGTTTTTGTAACTGGCCCCTTCTGCCGGCTTTATTACAACCACAAAATCCTTTTCATCAGTACGAGCTTTTTTGTCAAGAATTATCTTTCTGATCCTGGTGTAGTCACTTTCCTTCAAATTTGCGCCGTTCAATGCAAGCTGTCCTTCGTAAAAATATATCACGTCGTGTCGGCCAAGGAGTAATGTTAGTGCCCCCTCCGGATTAGTTTTGCTGACGTGTACTGCCGTATCAGTATCCTTTGGCAAAACGAGCTTCATTGAAGTAGGATGCGACATTCCAACAGTAAACACGAAAAAGGCAATACTGAATAAAATACACGCAATAACTCCGATGAGAATGATAAACCAAAACCTGGTCCATTCGTATTTCCTATGTGAAACAGGTTCCATATATTCTTTTGGCTGAATAAGGTTACTCCGTCCACCTTTGGATGGTTTCCTACAATTTACACTGTTTCAGCTAAAGGCTAAAAGCTAATAGCTAACTAATACACTGTCTTCCGCTTTCCATTCTCAAAATCCCGGAAGATGAATGAGCCCAACCGGTCCAACGATGCAAAGAATGCCTTTCCACTATTGGTTTCCGTGAATTCCTGCACAAAGCGCTGCAGGTAAGGATCAGTAGCGATCATGAAAGTTGTGATGGGTATTTTGATTTTCTTGCACTGGGCCGCCAGGTTCAGGCAGCGACTCGTAATTTTTCTATCAAGACCAAAACTATTTTTATAGTATCGCTTTCCCAATTTCAGGCAGGTCGGTTTACCATCCGTGATCATGAAGATCTGTTTGTTTGGATTTTTTCTTCGGCGTAAGATATCCATCGCTAATTCCAAACCCGCAACTGTGTTGGTGTGAAAAGGACCCACCTGCAAATATGGAAGGTCTTTAATTTCCACCGGCCAGGCATCGTTTCCAAAAACAACAATATCCAATGTGTCCTTCGGATATTTTGTAGTGATGAGTTCACTCAATGCCATTGCTACTTTCTTTGCAGGGGTGATACGGTCCTCACCGTAAAGAATCATAGAATGGGAGATATCGATCATCAGCACAGTTGATGTCTGCGATTTGAAATCAGTTTCGCGAATGGAAAGATCGTCTTCCTGCAACTGAAAGCTGTCGATGCCGTGATTGATCTGGGCATTTTGAATGGACGTAGTGAAGTCGATCTGTTCCAGCATATCGCCAAACTGGAATGGCCTTGACTCAGGATTGATCTCGTCGCCAAGTCCTGGTTTGAAGGTGTGATGATCGCCCTGCTTTGTCTTTTTTAGTTTCCCGAAAATTTCTTCCAATGATTTCTTGCGAATCCCTTGTTCGGTTTTCGGTGTGATCTTGATGCTTCCATTTACTGGTTCTTCAGTAATGTATCCTTTATCGCGTAGGTCCTGGATGAAATCGCCTATGCCATATTCATCATCGGTGAGCTGGTATTCTTTATCCAGTTGGTTCATCCATTGCAGGGCTTCGGCAACGTCTCCATTAGTGTAAGTAAGCAGTTGCATGAAGATGTCCAGTAGTTGTTCGAATTTGGACTTTCCGTTCTGCTTTGGGTCGAATTTTGAAAAATGATGTCCTATCATAAAACCTCCTTCCGTGTTATCACATTAAAATTACGGCGAAAACAATCTATAACAATAACGTAATCTCTGGCATTGGTTTTAATAACCCCGGCCTTTAGGCCGGGGCTAAGCCAATATGTAAATTAAGACCTATAAGGTTTATAAAACCTTATAGGTCTTGGAGACGGTAAAGTTTACAGAAATCCCCACCTTAAAAGGTGGGGTTATTAAAACTCATATAGTAATTAAACAAAAAACCCAGATGAGAATCTGTTTATTTAACAACTATTTCTTCGGAGCCGGTGGCGTTCCCTGCTTAGGCGCCGTATCATTCACGATCGGCTGATTCGATTCAATGCTCTTCGGTTGCGCCGGTCCAAATTGCCTTTCCCATTCATCAATATTCAGCAACATTTGATACGAAGAATAAATATCCTGCACAAACGGAACCTGCTTATCACTGATATTATTTCCCTTGTTCTGCAGATAACTCATCGCATCGCCGGCAATCTGTTCATTGGTTTGCTGATCGCCTAGCAATCGATAATACCTCATCTGCTCATTCAAATCCTTCTTCACCGAACCGCTTACTTTTTTAGCGAGCTCCAAGTCTCCCGCACGATAAGAAGCCAATAAGAAACTCATCGAGATCCTATCATGCATATTACCACGGTTAGATGTGAATCCGTACGGACAATTTTCCTGCAACACATTGTCATCATACTTGCGCAGTACTTTCTTGGCTGAATCGTTTTTCTTTTGCTCCACTAAAGCCAACGCGAGGATTGCAGTGGCTGAACGAATACTATTGATATGTCTGCGATTCTCTTCATCATAATATACGCCAGGGCGGTTGCCATTGCCGTATGCAAATTTGTCGATCACTACTTTGTAAGAAGCTTCAGGATTTACATCTACATTCTTCACTGGCACCAATCGATAGGAGAGACCTTCCATCCTGATATAAGGAGTAAGTCCGAGTTCATCGATGTCCTGCAATGAAGTGAAGTAAATCGGACGCTGCCATTTATTTGCCGCGATCAACGACAAGACAGCAAGATCATTCTTCAACAAATAATTCTTCTTAATATCAAGCAGAATGCTGCTTACAACACTATCGCCTGGTTTCACAACTCCATGTTCTTTCACATAGTTGACGTCAACAGGTATGCTGACTTTCTTAACCGGCAGCACGTTCATTGGCTCTCCGTCCTGTGATTGAACAGTGTATTGGGGATTATCACTACCAACTACATCCTTTAATAAACTATACAGATCATAATACCTGTTCTGATCAAATCCAGGCAATGGATACACCGGTATCACATCACGCTTGCTTCCCTGGATCTGTTTCGCAGTAAAAATCACATCGGCGGGTGGAGATTGATTCACTTTGTATCGGAGCTGGTTAATATACCAATCCGTTCCAAGCAAACTGTAGTTCATCACCCTGATATCCGGACGCGAGCTTTCTACTTCCTGTGAATACCAAACCGGATAGGTATCATTATCTCCGAATGAAATCAGGATCGCATCCTTCGCACAACTCTCTAAATAATCTTTACCAAGATCGCGAGCCAAAGTTTTTTGATGACGATCATGATCGTCCCATTCCTGCGAGGCCATTAATATAGGGACAGCTAGCAGACAAACACCAAACGAAAGAGCGTTTGCCACTGAAAGGGATGCCTTCTTATTGATCCAATCTCTTATTTGCAACACACCTATTCCAATCCAAATCGCAAATGCATAAAACGAACCTACATATGCATAGTCTCGCTCACGAGGTTGATAGCCGGCCTGGTTCAAATAAATCACAATTGCAAATCCGGTAAAGAAGAATAAAAGTGAATTGATGAGCCAATCACGCCGGTGCACCATCAGGTGATAAATAAATCCTAGCACACCCAATATGAAGGGCAGCATGAATAATTTATTGTTCGCTTTATTATCTCTGCCGGCAGTGGCAGGAAGTTCCTTACTGGTGGCTCCGTAAAAAGCTTTATCGATGAAATCAATTCCCGTGATCCAATTGCCATCTCGAATATTTCCAAATCCCTGCAAGTCGTTTTGCTTGCCTGAAAAATTCCACATGAAATAGCGGAAGTACATCACGCGGAACTGATAATTCGCGAAGTAGGCAATGTTATTTGCTAGCGTAGGTTGATCGCCTTCGTGAACGTTTCCGAATTGTTTGTACGCGTCTTCTTGTCCGCGATCATTTCCATTATCCCACATTCGCGGAAATAAATGCGGTCCAATCTTGGATTCATCCCAATCAGGATGCTGGTTCATTAGACTGCGAAGCTGATCGTCGTCAGGCCTTGCGCCAAAATCCGACTGCCTCACCTTACCCGCGAGTTCATATTTGGTGTCACCTTTTACATAAAGGTCTCCAGTGGTTTTATATGGAGGACGATAAATAAAATCGGGCCCATACAGAATTGGCCAATCGCCATACTGTTCACGACTGAGGTAACCAACAAGGCTCACAGGATTATCTACGTTATACATATCAACGCCTGGATTGGCTGTTGAACGAATGAGGGTAGTGAAGTAAGTAGAATAACCAAGAATAAGAAATACCATCGACCAAATGGTGATGCGGAGAAACGACAAGAGCCTTTCTCTATACACATAGCAAAGCGCCATTACTGCGCCAACGCCCAATATGAAAAGAAATACGTTCAATCCCGAATTGAAGAATGGAAAACAGAAAAGCAACAAAATGGCAAACAACCAAATCGGGAAGGCAGTAAACTTTTTCAGGCTGGTTTCAGAAAAACGCAAGCCAACAATGAATAAGGCTGCTACCAATATGAAATAAATAGCGAAGCCAGAGAAGAATGGCATGCTGATGCTATTCACGAAGAACCTGTCGAATGCACCCGCTCCTTTAATCGACCATTGAATGATCACCAGTTGTACGATTCCTGTAACGATGCAACCCACTATGAAGGCGATAACGGTGCCCCATCTGGTGACTTTGTATCTTTTGAAATAATACAACATCACGATTGCAGGAATGGTTAAAAGATTCAGCAAATGCACGCCCACAGAGAGTCCCATGAGGAAGAAGATGAAGACTACCCAGCGGTCAGCCTGCGACAATGCAATTCCATTTTTGCGATCATAATCAACTTCGTGCTCCCACTTGAGGATGGACCAGAATGCGATCGCGGTAAAGAAAGAGGAGAGTGCGTATACTTCTCCTTCAACGGCACTATACCAGAAAGAATCGGAAAATGTATAAGCCAATGCGCCAACAACACCAGCGGCCATAATGCTGATGGTTTGTTGCCTGCTAGGTTCATCGCCGGTGGGATTAACTATTTTTCTTGCAAAGTGAGTGATGGTCCAGAATAAAAAGAGGATAGTGAAACCACTGGCCATAGCGCTCATGAAGTTCACCGCTCTTGCGGCATTGTGTCCATCGTCACCAAATAAGATGATAAAGAATCTCCCCATTAATACAAATAGTGGAGCTCCTGGGGGATGGGGGATTTGTAATTTGTAGGCACTAGCAACAAATTCGCCGCAATCCCAAAGGCTGCCTGTTGCTTCCATGGTCAGAATGTAGACGGTACAGGCGATTAAACAAATTAACCACCCGGTGAGGTTATTCACTTTGCGAAAATTCATATTGGCTTTTGATTATGAAGGGCCAAAAATAGGTAACCGGCTGGATTTTGCTATTTAGAATTGGGAAATTGCCCGCCCGAACGACGATTTAACTTTAACTTTTCAATTTAGTCGTTCAGCCGGGCAGGGGAAATTGTTAAAGAATTCGGAAGAGGAGGGTGTACTCCCGGGCGTCGGGCTATGGGAAGAGAAGGGTACTTGGGAATACAATTTGCAATTGGCAATGGGCAACAGGCAAAAGGCACCTGCGAATGTCTCTTAATCCTCTTGTCTTCGGGGCTTGAGAACAATTCCAACTTTTTGAAGACGCTGCAAAGTCTGCAGGAGGCCGACTTCTCGATTGTTACTTAAATCCTGTTACTCATTTTTCACTAAATTCATCCGTTTTTATTCAACGCCATACACCGTATGCAAAAAATTAAAGCAAAAGCACAATTTCCGAAAACCCAAACCGGCATTAGCGGGCTTGATGAAATAACCGAAGGAGGCTTTCCCAAAGGCAGGCCAACACTAATTTGTGGAAGCGCAGGCTGCGGGAAAACTTTACTTGCCATGCAGTTTCTTGTTAAAGGAATTCTCGACCACCGCGAGAACGGCGTGTTCATGAGCTTCGAAGAAACCGCAAACGACCTTTCGCAAAATGTAAGTTCATTGGGTTTTGACCTGAATAAGCTCGTAGCGCAAAAAAAACTACGGATTGACCATGTACGCATTGAACGCTCCGAAATAGAAGAAACAGGGGAGTATGATTTGGAAGGATTATTTGTGAGGTTGAATTATGCCATTGACAGTATGGGCGCCAAGCGAGTTGTTCTGGATACCATAGAATCATTATTCGGAGGATTAGAAAATACTGCGATCCTGCGTTCCGAGCTGCGTCGCTTGTTTCAATGGCTGAAAGAGAAAGGAGTGACCACAATCATCACAGGCGAACGTGGCGAAAAGTCTCTAACCCGCCAGGGTCTTGAAGAATATGTTTCGGATTGCGTAATCCTGCTGGATTTTCGAGTGATAGACCAGATTGGAACACGCAGATTGCGCATAGTGAAATATCGCGGATCTACTCACGGAACAAACGAATACCCATTTCTGATTAACGAAACCGGAATATCGGTTCTGCCCATTACGTCGCTTAGGCTTGAACATAGAACCTCTACTGATATTGTTTCAACAGGACTACCAGCACTCGATAAATTGTTTGGCCGCGGCGGATACTTCAGGGGAACCAGCACTCTGGTAACGGGTTCTGCCGGAACGGCAAAAACTATTCTCGCTGCCTATTTTGCACTGAGCAGTTGCAAAAGAAAAGAAAAAGCACTCTATTTTTCTTTTGAAGAGTCTCCAGCGCAATTCATACGAAACATGCAATCGGTTGGTATAAAACTTGCACCTTATGTGAAATCAAAGTTGTTGCATATACAGGCGTCGCGTCCTACATTGCAAGGCCTCGAAATGCACTTGTTGGTTTTGCATAAGTTGATTGAAGAAATAAATCCTCGTACAGTCATTATTGACCCAGTCAGTAGTTTGATCACGGTTGGAACCGCAAGCGAAGTGCGTGCAATGCTCGTTCGATTAATTGACATGCTGAAGGATAGGGGAATCAGTGCTCTCTTTACTTCGCTTACGCATGAAAGTCGCGATAATGAAGGCGACTATACGCAAGACGCGATTTCTTCTCTTGCCGACACCTGGATAAGAGTAGCTAATGACGATTCCGGCAAGAGCAGAGTTAGAAGTTTAGTTGTGGTAAAATCCCGAGGCATGGCGCATTCAAACCAAGTGAGTACCTTCACTATTACCAATAAAGGGATTGTAATTCTTAATGAAGGTGGCGAAGGTTGAGAGGTTGCTGATAAAATTGCGCCAAAGAAAATAGGGGAAAAATATTCTCATGGCAAAAGAGCAGAAGTATGAATTGCGATTGTATGTGGCTGGGCAAACTCCTAAATCGGTACTTGCGCTAAAAAATATTACTAAATACTGCAAGGAACATTTAAAAGGACGATATTCCATTGAGGTGATTGACCTTTTAAAGAATCCCCAACTTGCAGAAGGTGACCAGATATTTGCTATCCCAACGTTAGTGCGGAAAGTTCCTGAACCTATCCGCAAAATAATTGGCGACCTTTCGAATGAAGAGCGTGTGTTGGTAGGTTTAAACATACGTTCAATTGTGGCTGATAAAAAATAATCACACAATGAAGAAGAAAGACAGGCCAAAAATAATTATTGAAGATAAAGTTGTACTGCACCTGTATGTGTCTGGCATGTCGGCAAAATCAATGGAAGCCATTGAAAACATAAAGAAACTGTGCGATGATTATTTGAAAGATGCTTTTGAACTCGAAATTATTGACCTCTATAAGAACCCAGAAGCGGCATCGGAGCAACAAATTATTTTCAGCCCTTCCCTGGTTAAGACGTTACCGTTGCCAAAAAAAGTACTTATTGGCACCTTTAAGGATACAGATAAAGTAATTAAAGGTTTAGGAATTTCATTTAAGGAGTAATGGAAACTCGTCAGAAAGCAAATTACTTAGAGGAGATAGCTGAACTCAAAAATCGTCTTGAGGAAGCGGAGCAGTTGATAGAAGCCATTAAAGCCGGAGAAGTGGATGCTTTCGCTGTCAGAAATGACGGCGAATCGGAAATTTTCACGTTGCAAAGCGGTGACTACGCATATCGCATTTTAGTGGAGAATTTTAGCGAAGGTGCTATTAATATCACCGAAAGCGGATTGATTGTGTACACCAATAAATACTTTCATGAAATGCTTGGACTTTCTTACGAAAGTGTGGTGGGTGAAACAATCTTTCATTTCATTCATCCCGAATCCAGGAAAGCATTCGATTCGCTATTGGCCAGTGCCGTTGATGGGCAAAGCAAGGGCGAAATAAACTTGCTTGCTGGAAAAAAAATAATCCCGGTTTATGTGTCCCTCGCGTCATTGTATCCAAAGCTGCCTACAATTGGGATAATTGTTACCGACCTCACCGAAAAGAAAGCTAATGAAAAGGTGCTGGAAGAAAAAAATAGAGAATTGGAGCGCTCAAATATAGAGCTTGCGTCCTTTTCGTATGCAGCTTCGCACGACTTGCAGGAGCCACTTCGAAAGATCCAGACATTTATCAGCCGTATATTACTGGAAGACGAAAAGAACCTTTCAGCAAAAGGAAAAGATTATTTTTCACGTATTACCAAGGCCGCAGTCAGGATGCAACAGCTTATTGAATCTCTGCTCAACTATTCGCGAGCCAATACTGGAGAAACAGCATTAATTCCAACCGATCTCAACGAAATATTGCAAGAAACGAAAGAAAACTTAGGTGAGCTCATCGAGGAATACAAAGTCGTGATTATAGCAACGTCGCTGCCAACAGTCAACATCATGAAACAACAATTTCAGCAGTTACTAACCAATATTATTTCAAATGCCATCAAGTACAAAAAAGACAACGTAGACCTAGTCATTAATATAACGGCAGAAAAGGTTTCCGCATCTGAATTAAAGTCAAGACCGGCAATACCCGCAGACCAGTATTGGAAAATATCTATTGCCGATAATGGAATTGGTTTCGAACCCCAATACTCATCAAAAATATTTGAACTTTTTCAGCGCCTTCACGGGAGAAGTGAATATGACGGGACGGGAATTGGGCTTGCTATCTGCAAAAAAATAATTCAGAATCATAACGGTGTAATCACAGCAGAAAGCGAACCTGGCAAGGGTGCAACATTCAACATATATCTGCCGGAAGAATCAGTCAGCAAATGAAACACACAAATATCTTGTTGATAGATGATGATGAAGACGACCAGATTCTGTTCATTGACGCGCTCAATCAGATAAATAAATCATACCAGTGCGATGTTGTCAACAATGGCCTCGAAGCCATGTTTTCTCTGCGCACGAAAAAGCCGCGACCCGATATTATTTTTCTTGACTTGAATATGCCGAAAATGAACGGCTATGAATGCCTCGCTGAAATAAAGAAGCAAACTGAATTTAAACACATTCCGGTTGTCATTTATACTACGTCTAAAGTAGAGGCCGAAAAAGACTTTCCAATGTTGCAGGAAGCCCAACATTTTTTCAGGAAGCCAAACGACTTCACAGCTTTTACAAAAGAGCTTAGTAGAATTTTGCAAGTAGCATTAAAGTGAAACACCCCCGAAGTCCAGGATTCATGTGTGGTTTATACTTTGTTGTTCCGCGTTGCGCGTTTCGCGTTTGGCGTTTAGTGTTTCGCGTTCCTTAATTGGCCGACTTTATTAGGGTTTCGAATCAGCATTATTTGGGAAAAAATCATTTCTGACGGAGTTTTCACCATTCAAGCGACCGTATGACCATGTAATTTCGATTTCATAAATGGAGGCGCAATGGCTACGGTGGAAAGATTCGAAGACTTGGAGAGTTGGAAATTGGCGAAAAGCCTGGCCGAGGACATTTTTGCAGTTTATCAAGCGACTCCTGCATTGCAAAAGGATTTTAGACTATGGCACCAAATGAATGGCTCCTGTGGTTCCATCATGGACAATATCGCTGAAGGATTTGAAAGGAATAGCCGGGATGAATTCATCAATTTCTTGTCTTACGCCAAAGGTTCATCGGGAGAACTTAAATCTCAACTCTATCGGGCGGAGAATCGAAAGTACATTACAAAGGAGTTATTCGACGAATTGTATGAAAAGACTGATAAAGTGGGAAGGAAGATCGGCGCACACATGGAATATCTGAAACAATGCGAATATAGAGGTACTAAATTCAAAGACAGGCTTCAAATTCCAAAAACTCCCCCAAATACAAATAAGGGCCAACCGAGTAAGAAGGAAAGGAAAGATAAGGGTGATGGAGATAAGGAGGCTCCGGATTAGTAATGAGGTTTCGAACTAACGAATGCCAAACCTACAATGAGGTCTCGAATTTACAAAGAGGCCTCGAACTAAGAAACGCGAAACGCTAAACGCGAAACGCTAAACCCGAAACGCGAACCCCTCACGAATGAAAATCTATTCTAACAGTCTGGTAAAACAACCGATTCTGTAAATACTGATTCTGCGCTTGTTCAAGATATCCCTGTAGCCCAAACAATCCCGCGGCATTTCCTTTATTGACTGCGATTTCCAAATAACCTGCGGAATTAAATAGTGCAAGTTTTTCACCTTCCACCACATCAGCATATGTTTCACTGATCCTTTCGATTACTTCATCGCGTTTGAATATAATTCGAAAACTTCTTCCTCTTCTTTGCTCTTCAAATTGCTCTCTCGTAATATTTACTACTACATTTTCGAAATTGTCAATGAAGATGATCTGCCCTTCGATCCAGCTTTCTCCAAGCAATGGCTTTAATGCATTCTTCTCTACAAAATTGATATCGGGTTCACCAATATTGAGCATGCTCACGCCGTCAATGATTTTCTTTACTGCCGTGCCCATTACCTGCACGCAGTAAAGTGTATTTCGTATTGCTGTTTTATCGAGTGGCAAACCAATTACCAGTTCTGGCCTCGTTTCAAGGATCATCGTCAACAATCCATTGTCTGCGCACAAAATGTATTGTGCATTATGATAGGCCAGCAGCAATTGCTCTGGTTTATTTTCGAAGAGGTTCACCAGGACAAGGTGAAAAGTTTGTGGTGGAAAATTTTTAATGGCATTCCTTGTTATATAAGCTGCCTGGGGATAATTGAAGGGAAGGAGGTGATGCGTAATGTCGATGAATTGAAAACCCGGATCAATCTGAAGTAACTGGCCCTTCACTGCACCAACGAGATAGTCTTGCGATCCTATGTCAGACGTCAGCGTAAGTAAAGCCATTTACGTTTCGGGTTTCGGGTTTAGCGTTTCGCGTTGATCGTATCAATTTTGATGTCTTCCAATATGATTCAAAGCAACAATAACCTCAAACAAGAAAATTTTCGGGTTTAGCGTTTCGCGTTGGTCGTATCAATTTTGATGTCTTCCAATATGATTCAAAGCAACAATAACCTCAAACAAGAAAATTACCATTCTACTTTCTTCATCTACTCGCGCGTTTCAAACGGTTTCTCCACACATAAAGTAGCTTCGATTTCATAAGGTTCTTCCACTTAAGGAACGCGAAACGCGAAACGCCAAACGCCAAACGCGGAACAGTGGATCGAGTTACTTTATCAATTTCCCGTCTTTGTAAAAGAATTTTCTCACCATCTTATCAGTCAAACCAGGAAAGAATTTATTCATAAACACTGTCCTCTTCCCTGTGAAAGTCATTACCAGTGAACGTTTACGTTTTTCAATTGCGTGCAGGATTTGTGTTGCGGCCTCGGCTGCGGTCATCATTGAACCTTCATCCATCTTGCTTTCACCTCCGGGTTCAGCATGTTCGTTCAACGCTGCATGACGAATATTTGAAGTGGTAAATCCGGGACTCACCCACATCACATTCACGTTATCTTCCAACAATTCTGTGCGCAGTGATTCCAGCCATCCCTGTAATGCAAATTTTGAAGCAGAATAACCACTTCTGCCTGGCAATCCACGATATCCCGCGATGGAAGAAATACCAACTATAGATCCCTTTCTTTCTACGATATGAGGAAGCGCATATTTAGTGCAGTAAACGGCTCCAAAGAAATTTACGTCCATCACCTTGCGAATGACTTCCACCTCCAGGTCTTTCACCAGCGCGCGCATACTGACTCCCGCATTGTTCACAAGGATATCAATGCCGCCAAATGTATTGACCGTAGATTGAATGAAGCGCTGACATTCCTTTTCGTTGCTGACATCGCAAGTTTCCGTATGCAGTAACACATTGGAGTATTGCATTTGGAGGTTGTAGAGCTTGTCGTAGTGCCGGCCACACGTAGCCACTTTTGCGCCAAGGGGAATAAGCTGATCGATCAATGCCCTGCCGATCCCATCAGTACCTCCGGTTACAACGATAACTTTGTTTTCGAAATAGCCTGCCATGTGTAGAGAAATCTGTTGAGCAAACCTAAAGAAAAAGGAGCATACTGCGTGAGCCGTTAGCCATTAGCTGTTAGCCATCAGCCATTGGTAGATTCCGTTGACTTTCGTTTCCGTTTTGGCCACATATTCAAGCTAACAGCTTTACGCGCTATGGGTATAGGGTATTGGGTATTTGGTATTGGAAAAATTTCGGCCCATATAATACACAGGTGGAACATAGGAATTCGTCTATGTCATTCTATGCTTCTATTGTGTTTAACTGAAGACGCACGTTCACGAATGAAGCTAACAGCTAACGGCTAATAGCTAATAGCTCTCTTCACTCACGCGAAGCGCTTGATTCTCCAGCGCCGCATTCCTTTTGCCGGAGATTTTTGTTGCGGCGACATTTCGTTCAGTTTTTCCTCGGCTGCGATGAGCGCATTCAGGCAAGATTCCTCGTAGGTACCGGCGTTGCTCTTTACGAGCACGGGGGTATTCGATATGTGAAGGTTGATTGCACAATGTTTATCGGTTGGTCCTGCATCTATTAACTCCACTTCTATTTTACTGATGTTTTCATTGTGGTTGTGCAGGATCATCAGCTTATTCATCAGGTAGGTCATCACCCATTCTTTGACTTTACCGGTAGGGACGTTAAATTCGATCTTCATAATGAGAAATTATGTTCATTAAATATAGCATGGATTTGTTTGTATATAACAAATCGCACGTACCTACTTGCCTGACGCGCACAAATTCTTACCGATATACGGGCTTATTCGGATAATAGTTGACAACTTCAGCAAGTCGGTTAATAAGTAATTTAAACTGAATTGGAGTCAGAAAATGATAAGGAGCGTACAGGAAATAAATCAAACCCGATTAATTTGGGAATGGGGGCATTATTTTTTGGTATCAAAACGGCTGAGGCTTATTTTTGCACTCCCTTTGACCGCCGTAGCCATAGCGAAGGCGGTTAAGCACAGAGAGTTAGAGAGTTTCGTTTTGAAGATTCGGTTTTGCATTTCAGTCCGCAATCCGCAATCCGCAATCCGCAATCCGAAATCAACGGATTCCGTAGCTCAGTTGGTAGAGCAATACACTTTTAATGTATGGGTCCTGGGTTCGAGTCCCAGCGGGATCACAGAAAGAAAAGGTTCGGTAAATCCGAACCTTTTCTTTTTGTGATGGGCCCCGCTGGGACGAAGAAGTTTATCCCGCCGAAGCACACGTAATCATTTTACGAAAGATCATCAATCATTTAAAAAAATTAAATGCGAAGGCGGGAAGTCCCAGCTTCACGTCAAATTGTACTGGCATCGCCGAACCTATTTTTTTGTGATGGACCCCGATGGGAGGAAGACCCGTCCGCCGAAGCGTTGTGAAGTTTCAAACATTTTGAAATTCGCAGCGAAGGCGGAAGTTTATCCCGCCGAATCGGCGAAAAGTTTTTAACGAACGATCACGTCACCATTTTATAATGCGAAGGCGGGAAGTCAAAATAAATCAGGCTCTAGATCGTGGAACGGTTGATTCATGCAGTCGAGATTTACTAAAGGCTCTTCAGTTCGCGCCTTTGCGAACTTTCTTTTAAAGCAAGCTTCAACATTTTATTCTATTGCATAAATCCTTCCAGAAATGAGATCAGTATTTTTAGACATTGCTTTCGACCGGGCCCTTAATTCTCTCTCCAATTCACTAATGCGAAGGACGACTTCCTTTATGATACTATGAACGGCTCCGTCTTTCAACGCCAATTCATAGCGGTAATATTCCTTCTCCAGAAGTACTTCAATTTCGTACGTAGTACAATCGCGGACGTTGTTCTGCGGCATACGCATAGTTATAAGGTTTTAAAATCAATAAATGAAAGTGCAGATAGAAAGATCTGTAACGTTCGCGTGAGTAGTGTGAATAATGACTTGAACAACGAATATACTAATTTTTGAATTCTTTTTATGCTACCATAAAATATTTGTCGCCCTGTCCGAAGTCTTATTGAAGTCATTCCATTCGTGGGTAAACAGCGTGGCAAAATTTTTTCAGTAGCATTACTATCAGAACTCAATCTGCTGACTTCTGGCTATCTATGGAAAGTGTTGACAAAAAAAACAAGTATGTAATCAGTCGGCGTATTGATGCATTTTTTCTCAAAATATTTGATGCCTGGCTCTTTGCCCGGCGTTTTTTTGCTGAGTTATTTAAAGCACCGTTTGAGTCTGGCGAGATCATAAAGCAATGTTACCAGGTAGGTTATCTTTCACTCGGACTTATTTCTCTAACCGGGTTCATCACTGGGTTGGTCTTTACCAAGCAATCTCGACCGTCGCTTTCTGAATTCGGCGCTGCCTCCTGGCTACCGTCCCTGGTTGCAATTGCTATCATTCGTGCGTTGGCTCCTCTGGTTACTTCGCTTATCTGTGCCGGTAAGGTGGGGTCCAACATTGGGGCAGAATTGGGGTCAATGAAAGTGACGGAACAAATAGATGCGATGGAGGTTTCTGCAACCAACCCTTATAAATTTTTAGTTGTGAGCAGGGTGATTGCCACTACACTCATGATTCCAGTGCTAACATGTTATTCTGCTTTCATTGGACTGATGGGTTCTTTTTTAGATGTAAATGCGCATGAGAAAACCAGTCTCGCCACCTTTTTTGAAAACGCGTTCAGTAAAATCACTTTCCTGGATATAGGTGCAACCCTGGTAAAAGCGATCTGTTATGGTTTTACTATTGGCATGGTAAGTTGTTATAAAGGTTATCGTGCATCGCAGGGAACAGAGGGAGTGGGAAGAGCTGCGAATGCGTCAGTAGTGCTTTCGATGTTCTTCATCTTTTTGGAGGAAATCATCATAGTGCAACTAACAAATTATGTGAGGACCTAATGGAAAAAGAAGTCAACATAGAAAAGGATCCCGTGATCCAAATTCGCAAATTGTACAAGTCATTTGGCGAAAACCACGTATTGCGGGGTATTGACCTTGATGTTCACCAACGGGAGAATGTAGTAGTGCTTGGCCGGTCCGGAACCGGTAAATCTGTGCTCATTAAAATAATCGCAGGACTATTGAAAGCAGATAGCGGACAGGTGAAGGTGCTCGGACAAGATCTTAACCTCCTTGATGAAAAAGGATTGCACACCTTACGCCTTTTAATTGGTTTTTCGTTTCAGAACAGCGCACTATACGACAGTATGACCGTCAGGGAAAATCTTGAGTTCCCGTTGGTGCGTAACCGAAGACATCTTACTCAGAAGGAGGTGGCAAGTGAGGTGAAAGAGGTGCTTGACGCAGTTGGACTATCGCAAACAATTAACCAAATGCCCTCAGAACTTTCTGGTGGACAGCGAAAACGAATTGGCATTGCCCGCACGCTCATACTGAGACCCCAGATCATGCTGTATGATGAGCCTACTGCGGGGTTGGATCCGATCACCAGTTTAGAGATCAACAACCTGATCACCGAAGTCAAAGAAAAATATCATACGAGTGCAATCGTCATCACGCACGACCTCACATGCGCACGGCAAACCGGCGACAGGGTTGCCATGTTGCTGGATGGGCAGTTTGTAAAGCAGGGAAGTTTCGAAGAAGTGTTTGCAACCAAAAATGAAAGGATACAAAGTTTCTATAACTATAATTTTATTCAGTAAATGAGCACAGCCAAAAATAAAAGAGCCATCATCGTTGGGATATTTATAGTGGTAGGAGTGGCGTTATTAATCGCCATCATCATGATAATGGGTGGCCAAAGAAAGTCATTTGCAAAAACCATTGTGGTCAAAGCGGTGTTCGACGATGTTTCAGGTTTGCAAAACGGAAATAACATTTGGCTCGCTGGTGTCAAAGTGGGAACTATCAGAAACATTTCTTTTAATCCCGAGTCAAAAGTGTTGGTCACCATGAGCATTCTTTCCTCCATGCAACCTTACATTCATAAAGATGCAACAGCGAAGATTGGTTCTGAAAGTCTTATTGGGAACAAGATCGTAGTATTGACCGAAGGAAGTTTGACGGCGCCACTAATTCAATCCGGTGATGTTTTACAAATCCAACCGTCGTTAAATACAGAAGACATGATGAAGACGCTTCAACAAAATAATAAGAACCTGCTTGCTATCACTTCCGATCTCAAAAATCTTACGCAGGGTTTAACTGATGGTAAAGGAAGTCTTGGCAAATTGTTGCGCGATGAATCGCTGGTAAATACATTGCAGAACACTTTGACTTCCTTGAAACATGCAGCTGGCAATGCGCAGTCAGTTGCCGCTGATCTATCCAGTTATACAGCAAAACTTGATGACGAAGGCTCGCTATCGAACGACCTGGTAACCGATACCGTTGTGTTCAGTCGCTTGCGCAGCTCAGTTGTCAAGCTGCATGAAATTGCTCAATCAGCCGACGCAATCGTCCGAAATCTTGATAATGCAACCGCAGGTCTTACGAACACATCTTCTCCTGTTGGTGTTTTACTCAACGATCCGCAGGCAGCACAGGATTTGAAGGCCACGCTCAATAATTTAAACCAGGGTAGTGAAAAACTTGACGAGGACCTGGAGGTCGTTCAGCATAATTTTTTGCTAAGAGGGTACTTTAAAAAGAAAGCGAAAGCAAAAGCAAAGACTGACACGACGCACATAAAATAATTCTTCACTTGTATTAGCAAGGTATGAGTCTATGAAACCAATTGAAGCGTGTCAAGGAAATTCCATTGATGGATGTAGTGAAGTAGCACTTAAGGTTTCACCCTGGTTAACTTCATTTCACCTCTTTCACTTTTAATGGAAAGTTCATTCTCGCTTAATACCTCTCCGGTGAAGTTCAATTTGGTATCATTGAAAGAGATGCTGTAAGAAAATTTTTTCCCATCAACCTTTCCATCTTCGAGCTTTGCCTCACCAAACTGCGTTTTCCAGGTGCCTGTGAGTTGACTGCCTTCAACTTTAAAAGTATAGTTGACTTCAAAAGTGCCATTTGGCGTTTCGCGAGTCCCTTTCCAATTACCATCAATGGAGTTTTGAGCAAATGTGGTTAAGCCTCCAACAAGTAATAACAGCGTGAGTACAAATTTCATGTTGAATAAATTTTTGGTTCACTAAACAAGCAATAACGATTAAAAATAAAAGAAGCTATAGCAAAAAATGTTCAATAGGATTCGCCGATAAATCCTATACAATTGCCTGCACTGAAATAATTATTTTCATCCACAGATTTGTATTTGTGCTTGATGGGTCCCGATAAAACTCATGAAAAAGAGATCTATATGAACAGAAAATTCACGTCCTTGTTACCGGCTAAGGCTCTTGTTGTTTTGTTAGTGTTACACTCATGTGTTAGTATCCAAAAGGAGGTCATGGCTTTATCCTCCGCCAACCGGATTGGATTGAACCTTTGCTTCTTTGGATGAAGAAGAATAAATGGATTAATTAAAATAGTAGTATGAGGTTCTTATTTTTCAGTTACGCATTCATGAAAGATAATGCTGCCACCATCAACAATAATTTAAAATCGTTTTGGATTGCAATGGGTGGGAAAGAATATATTGCTTACAATAACTGCAAGATTATGATGGCAAAATTTGATGAGCTGGGAATTAAATACACCTACAGTGAATATCGGGGGGGACATACGTGGCCGGTGTGGAGAAACAATCTTTACAATTTTGCACAAGTTTTATTTAAATAAAAGCAATAAACAATCAGACAAATTAACAACAAGACAAAACTTCCATAAACCAAGACTGATGAGGAAAATTTTATTTAAGAAAAACAATTTCAAAACCGCGTGGCTGATACTTGTAACATTCGTTATTGTTGTCCATTCAACTGCGCAAACACCAAAACTAACCCTGGACTTAACAAAGCCAGGCGCAAATGTGAGCCCCATGCTTTATGGTTTGATGACCGAAGAGATCAATCATTCCTACGATGGTGGCCTGTATGCAGAATTAATTCGCAACCGCATATTCAAAGACAATCCAACAAGACCTGAAGGATGGAGCCTGGTGAATGACGACACCGTTAATACAAAAGCTGCTATCAAGTTAATGGCTACAACGCAGGATAATATTCCATATGATGAACGTCGGCATGCGATTAATGGTGCGCTACAAACATGCCTGCGCCTTACTGTTGAAAAAGCAGGTGCAAGAGTAGGAATTGCTAACGAGGGCTTTTGGGGTATTCCTGTAAAGCCTTCGACTACATACAAGGCTTCGTTGTATATGAAAGGAACGGCTCGCACGGAACCTTTTCGCTGGCCATGGGAGCCGAAACCCACAACACCTCCGCTCCCGGACATTGAGGACAATACTGCCGGCCCAATTACAGTCACCATTGAAAGCAATGACGGTAAAACTATTTATGCATCTGGAATTATTAACCTTGCCAGGAGTCCATTCTGGAAAAAATATGAGTTAACGTTAACCACCCCTGCTACTGTAAAGCCTACCACCGATGCACGATTCGTTATTTCAACCAATCGCATTGGGCTTTATTATTTCAACCTTGTTTCTCTATTTCCTCCTACTTATAATAATCGCGAAAACGGGAACAGGCCAGACATTATGAAGATGCTCGAGGACATGAAGCCAAAGTTTTTGCGATTCCCCGGTGGAAATTTTTTGGAAGGTCCATTGATCACTGATGCGTTTCCATGGAAGCAAACGCTAGGTCCACTCGAAAATAGACCCGGTCATAGAGGGTCCTGGGGTTATCGTCCATCTGATGGAATGGGACTGCTTGAATTTTTAGAGTGGTGCGAAGACATGAATGCTGAACCCGTTTTGGCAGTATACGCCGGTTATTCATTGAACGGCGATCATGTTGATGCGGGGCCACTTCTAAAACCTTATGTGGATGATGCGTTGGAGGAAATTGAATACGTGATTGGAGATGTAAAGACTCACTGGGGTGCAAAACGTGCGGCGGATGGGCATCCCCAGCCATTTAAATTGACGTATGTAGAAATTGGAAATGAAGATTGGTTCGACAGATCCAATAGTTATGACGGACGGTTTAACCAGTTCCGCGAAGCGATTGAAAAAAAGTATCCGCAATTAATTTGTATTTCAACCATCGCCGATGCACAATATCCTAATTTGAAAGTAATCAGCGGCAAAAAGCCTGCAGTTCTTGACGAGCACTATTATCGCAATTCGTGGGACATGTGGGCAAACGCCTCACAGTATGATAAGTACGATCGCAATGGGCCTAAAATTTTTGTAGGAGAATGGGCAACGAGAGAAGGAGCGCCAACAACAAATCTGAATGCAGCCTTAGGAGACGCCGCCTGGATGACGGGAATGGAACGTAATTCGGACCTGGTAATCATGTCCTGCTATGCACCCTTGTTCGTAAATGTAAACACCGCCACCGCAACGGCTCCAAAAGCCTGGCAATGGGATTCGGATTTGATTGGCTATAATTCTTTAAACAGTTTTGGCTCGCCTTCTTATTATGTCCAGAAGTTATTCAGCCAGTATTTGGGCAATAAGATTGTATCAATAACAGCACAAAATATTCCCACCCAACCGCGGCCACTTACGAGGCGGGATAGTATGCAGGGCACTACAAAACAAGAACTTGTTCCAACGGTGTTTTATAGTGCTACAATGGATGAGAACTCCGGTGCCATTTATCTGAAACTTGTAAATACAACTGGAAAAAAACAACCGGTGCAAATTAATCTCAATGGTATTGCGAAAGTGGTGCCGAATGCAACATTGATAACAGTCAAAGGCAGCCAACCTGACGACACAAATTCCATTAAAGATCCAGAAAAAATTATTCCTTTAACCTCAACAATAAAAGGTATTGCGTCGGTATTTACGAGAAGCCTGGATCCCTATTCTGTGAGCATATTGCAATTGCAAATCGCAAAATGAGAGCGGTATTGCTGATTATTTTAAAGGTTCGGCAGTGCCAAACCTTTTTATTTGTGATGGGGCCCGCTGGGATCCCGCCGAAGCTGACGTATTCATGTCACGAAAATCATCAATCATTAAAAACTTTAATGCGAAGGCGGGAAGTCCCAGCCGGATCACAAAGTGACGTGTGAAAGCTCGGAATTTTTTTTGCACTATTGGAATCCCAGATCGTAATTGACTAAAAATTTTCAGGAATCTGATTTCAAGTTCGTAAGGCACTTATAAACTCAATACTCCTTCTGGCGAATGAATATTGGTTTATTAAAAGCTGGTGGTTTTGCCACTTTTAGCTTTCGCTTGATGGACAATATTGCGTCCAATGATTTTTTTCCGGGCCCCTCAATTAATAAGAAGAGGCAGGTCAGCAACTGCGCATAGTCGGACCGCACTTCATGAAGCACTGCCCAGAAGCCTACCTTTGGCGGTGCGGCAGGTAGAGGGAGTGGACTGGTTCCCAAGTACAAAGAAATCTTCGTAGAAAGAATCGCTACAATCATCTCAGAGATAAAATACAGCGCAATGAACCTGGTGTATAGTCCCAATAAGATGAGGAGCCCTCCAACTATTTCAGTTGTAGCGACAAAGTTTGCAGCAGTTTCAGGTATCGGGAAACCAAGTTTGGTAAACCTTCCAACGCCCTGATTTGTGTAGACAAATTTCAAAATGCCTTCCCAAAAAAATACTCCTCCTGCCATCAGTCGGAGAAATAAAATAGCTGAGGGTCCTTCTATCGGAGGAAAGAAAAGCCAGTCGAAAATCTTTTTCATACATATCAATTAAGTGAATGATTAAGTGAATACAAAAAAACGGATGAACGACGTGCCTAAATATTTTTTTACACTATCCATGGACTTTTCTTGATTATCATCCCTAAACACTTGGATTGTCAAGAATTTTCCAGGTTTTATTTAGACGGTTGAAATGTTTTTATTGACCTTCCTAGTTTTGGTAAATGAAACTATTTCGCGAAAGAGTTCTGGTACACGTCCTTTCGTGGACAGCACTATACTTTTTCTGGATCATGATATTCCAGAAAAGGTCCTTTGCAGTTTCACACACAGCAACAGTTGAATTCTGTTACCTTCTTTTTATCGCGGCCAATTTCTATTTCAACGTCCTTTTTGCTATACCGCGGTTTTTATATAAACAACACTATGTAGGCTATGCGTTATTATTTCTGTCCGGCGTATTGGTGACAGCAGTGCTGCGGGTGCCACTGGCTTTGTTCATGAATAGCAATATTTTCCTGGCCGGCAAAGCCCAGCCGACGGCTTCCGCGCTCCTCGTGGCTTCTTTTGTTAATATTTTCATTTGGAGTGCACTGATCATTTCAATAAAGATCGTAACGGACCGATTTCATTTCCAACGATACATAGAAGAGATGAAGAAAGAAAAATCAAAAGCTGAACTTGATCTCCTAAACGCGCAGCTCAATCCTCATTTTCTTTTTAACTCGATCCATTCGATCTTTGGCCATATCAACAAAGACAACCATACCGCCCGTAACATGTTGCTGACTTTTTCAGATATGTTGCGGTACCAACTTTATGATTGTAATAGTGAGACTGTCGACATCAACCGAGAGTTGGATTATATCAAAAACTATGTCACGCTCCAGAGAGCCCGGAAAGAGGAGGACCTCGTTGTGAACTATAAGGTTGATAAAAATGTAAAAGGATTACAGGTTGCGCCGTTGCTATTTATCTGCTTTGTGGAAAATGCTTTTAAATATGTGGGAGTATCTGAAGAAGGCGAGAACCGCGTGGATATTTCATTTAGCAGACAGGGGAACGGGCTTTTGTTCAAATGTCTTAACACAAAGGATCCCATTTCAGTCCCAAATATTGACCACAAGGGAATTGGTATCGATAACACGAAGCGAAGGCTAGCGCTCCATTATCCCGAGCGTCATTTCCTAAACGTGCAGGAGAATAAAGAGTACTATTTCGTAGACTTAAAAATTGAATTGGATGCAGCTGAGATGCATTATAGTGGACGATGAGCCAATGGCAAGAAAGATTTTGGAAGAATTCATTTCAGATGTCGACTTCCTGGAACTCGGAGGCAAGGCCGAAAATCCCTCGAAGGCGGCAGCCCTGGTGAATGAAGGTGATATTGACCTTATGTTCCTCGATATCAATATGCCGAAAATGAATGGCCTGAATTTTCTGAAGACTTCCCGGTCTCTTCCGCCTTGCATTATGACAACGGCGTATAGCGAATATGCGCTGGAGGCATTTGAGTTGAATGTATTGGATTATCTGGTGAAGCCGTTCGGTTTTGAACGTTTTTTGAAAGCGTGCAATAAAGCAAAAGACTATCTACAGGCTATTCAAAAAGTAAACCAGCAAAATAAGGCGGTAAGCGACTATTTTTTTGTCAAATGCGATGGCATTATTGAAAAAATAATGTACCAGGAATTGGTTTGGGTTGAAGCAAAGCAAAACTATGTAGTGCTACATACAGATTCCAGGAAGTTGATTGTATATCTGACTTTGAGAGGTATTTCAGATGAACTTCCTGAGCACCAATTTCTGAAAATCCATAAGTCGGTTATCATTAACGTGGATAAGATCAGCAGCATTGAAGGAAATATAATTCATATGGGAAATACTTCTGCCGTGATCAGTCAGAACCTGTATGCTTCTGTGATGAGATCGATATTAAGAGGTCGGATGATTAAAAGATAGATTTTTTGTCAGGAGGATTAAACTATAGAAATTTCCAAAATGAGCCTACCTATCAAATATCCCTTGATCCTACTTTTATCAGTACTTCCTAATAGGATTAGCGTTGCATAGTTTAACAGATTGAACCAACAATATTTTTTCTAATAACCGACACGTCAATCGAAAGATTAACCAAGCTAATACCATTGATATAAATCTTGGAAGAATTGATTTCAATGATATTTTTCTCCATATTCGGTTATATAATAACTCTGGCATACAAGAAAATCAATGGTTCACATCTAACCTAATCGCGGTAAAATTAACATTCAATTTGCCGACTGAAAGGTAATAGTTCTATGAAAGTTATTCTCTAACAGTACTCATACATCATTCACACATAGTGTCCCGCCGTGGAGGGACACTTTTTTGGCATTTCGTAAAGGCTGACGTGATTTTTAGGACACGTAGGACTTGTGCTCTGTAATTGCAGGAGAAATCCCTTAGCCCGGAAAAATATTCGCGAATACAGCCAATGAAATTCCGGGCCGCGGGATGACGGTACGTGAGTTGAACGGGCCACATCATTATTTTCTCGTCAGCAAATTCTGCTTTGAACAGGCTTCGACTTTTTTCTCCAGTTCATCAAGTTTCTTTTGCAATTTTTCAATCACCGCTTGTTGCTCCTGTACTGCTTTCACCAGGGGCACGACAAAATCAGAATAGGTAAGAGAGTACAATCCATCAGGTGTAGATGGTTTGGTTACTCCAGCAAAATTGTAATTGCAAGTTTTTGCAGCTTGCTCAACCTCCTGAGCAATGAAGCCGGTGATGCGTTTTTTTTCTATGTCGTATTTCTCGGGCCACGCCTTTTCATTTTTCTCTTTTGCCACTGTCTTTGTCATATCATTTTGTCGATGAATATTGAGTGTATAGGTTATCGGTCTTAATTTATTAATGAAAGCAAGTCCTTGTACATCTTCTCTCACATCGTCCTTGATTCGTTCATCGCTGTAGGTGCTCCAACCAACTTGTCCTCCGATCCACACCACGCTACTGTTCCCAATCTCCACGCTGTTGCTGATACTGGACCCGCTTCCCACGTTGTATCCAATGCCTGTATAATTACTAACGCTGGCAGTTGTTGGGTAGGCATTATATCCAAGGGCCGTGTTGCTGGTACCAGTGGTTGTAGCATACAATGCGTGGTAGCCAACGGCTGTATTAAAATAACCAGTGTTGTTGTTAAGCAATGCTTTTGAACCAACTCCTGTATTACCGATGCCAGAAAGTCCGGTTGGAGGAGACGGAAAGGGATATCCATTCCAATAGAGTGCAGAATCACCAACTGCAACATTGTTGCTGCGGTTCTGGCTCCAGTACATGGCATAAATTCCAACCGCGACATTAGAATTACCACTTTGATTTCCGCTGCCGGCAAAAGCGCCCATGCCAGTATTACTGTTGCCGGCTTTGGCAAACCCCAACGCCTGGAAACCACAGGCGGCGTTATAACTACCGGTTGTATTGTCACCCAGTGAATAATACCCAGTGGCAGTATTGGCCATGCCCGTTGTATTCGTGATCATGCTTGCCGCGCCCGAAGCTGTGTTCAGGTAGCCGGACGTGTTAGACCAGAGAGATCTCCAACCAAACGCAGAATTGTAATTAGCGCTCGTGGTGACATTCATCGATTCAACCCCGAGGGCAGTGTTTCCGAAACCTGAAACGGAACCACCAGCATTTCTCCCAAATGATGTGTTGTCATTACTGAGCGTGCCTGCATGAACATTGTTGATGCGAAAGCGAAGGGGCTGGTTGTCGGTGGTGCCAACAAAATGAATAGAAGGATTTGTACCAGCATTTCCTAACAAATTCCAGGATTGCGCGTTTGCGAATGAGATGAATAAGCAGTAGCAGATCGGATACAAGAATAGCCGTTTCATTGTTGATTGTTTAATGGTTGACCAAAAAAGAGGGGTAGGCGAGGGGTTACTGTAATTTACTTAAAACGTGCTCTTGGTGGAAATTCTTTCTTGAGGCGATGTGATTTGTGAAGGGGCAAATCGCGCTGATGGGGGTAAATCCCGGGCGGCCAACCAAAATTTATGCGTCAGATGAACGGCGGCAGAGCAGTAAATTATAGCTGCCCTTTTTTTATTATAAGAAGTCTGACGATGGATCAGAGCGTTTCAAGAAAAGTTTTGATTCAGTCTTTTTATGAGTTGTTACAGAAATACTATCATGATAGTGTGGTTACCTCACGAGTAAACGGAAAATTAGTGTTGCCTGTTACTGATGGTAAATTCAATGCGGGAACGCAACGCATCAACTTAGACCTCGGCGCCCTGAGTAACGGAACTTACTTTGTGCGAATCGTAAATGCGAATGAGGTGAAAAATATTAAGCTAGTTGTAGTACATTAATATTTGCAGGTAGTTTTTGTTTTTTTTCTTAACTGTGGCACTTCCAAGTGGAGGTGCCTTTTTATTTGGAATGGCTGATACTCGCATTCAAATCCGGAAGCAAAATATTAATCTCAACCACTTTATGTCAATCCATTGAACAGCCCTCGAAGCATATGTGCCTTATCAATTATTTCATTGCTTTCAATATTGGTTATAGAAAGAATGCGAGAGAGACTTGGATACAATTGCGGCATCTTTAACCATTTTTCAATTTGTTCCTTAATCCATTTGTTGTAGGCGATTGGATAGGTCTTGTTCGAAATAAAAAGAATTTGAAGATATTCCTGGAAAGATTTATAGAGGAGATCAAATGCGTGGAAGTATAATTCTCTTTTTACAAACGCTGCAATATGTTCCAGGTCGTATTCAAAAGCATTGCGCAATATTCTTAACCGCTGCATTCTGAAATTTTCGTCGTAATAAGGAAGCCACTTATTTTGCAACTCCCTGAAATAGGGACCTGCGCGGCCCATTGGCGCAGAATAGCAAACCTGATTACCAATTTCGATTTCAAAATTATCAATCGGTCCGCCGTCTTCGGCTATTGCTGGTTGATAGTTGCCGTCGATAATGTCCAGGTGTAACTGCGCGTATCGACTGGACTGCTTATATTGTAAAAACGCAGATTGACTTTCCAAATAGCCTTTGTACGAGTTTTCCAATTGCACTTTTTCCTTCAATGCCATACCTGGTTTGATCAAAATAGCAAAGTCGAGGTCACTATAGGGCACCGCTTGACCTCTGGCACAGGAGTTAACTACTAAAACGGTGTCCACAGTATCAACACTAAGAAAGTAGTTGTGGACTAGTTCCGCTGCATGTTGATGTAGTGCGGTAGGAAAAACGGGGATGAGCGTCATTGAAATAAAGTATTTAGCTTCTGATTACATGTGCAAGATCATTTACAACGAAATTAGCTCCGAAGGTATCACTGCCCACCATAGTCATTTCGATGGTCTCGCCAGATAGAGTGAGCATGGGTAGGAGTCGTTTTTAAATCGCGACTTGGCTGCGCATTGTATTCTATCCATACCCCCGGGCCATCTATCCTAACGTAATCTCCAACCTGCTCCAATGTAATAGAACCAGAAAATGAAATATAGGTATCTTTAAGATCCCTGGCGTAAGAAGTCAATATCTTCTCCACCTCCGTCGATTTTAAATCTTTTACGTACAAACCGATCGCAAGCAAAACCAGGTCCTGCTTCTCTTTGGCTAAAAGCCCAACCTTTATGCCCTCTTTAGCGGAAGGGAAACCATCGTCTTTGCCAGGACCTAAAAGAATATCGGAAAAAGTGTTCGGCAACTTGGCCGTGTTTCGCTCCATTTCCGTCAGCGATTCGAGGATTCTTTTAAACGCTGATTTCTCTTGTTCCATAGGTTGATAATGATGTCCGTCAACGTCGATAGGCGACATAGGTTCCACGCCCCGAAATGAAGGTGTCATTCCAATCAGCTTTCCGTCTTTATATGTGTTTGAGAAGGCGAGGTGATGCCCGCCAAATTGTAGTTCCCAAAGTCCTTTTGTGCTTGGCTCTCCCAAAAACGCTATGTAATAATTGCCGGAACCGAATGTCTTGCTCTTGCCAGGAAGTAAACCTATTAAATTGTCTGCGGCTTGAATACCTTCTGATTCATTAAACCCTTCGTTTAGTGTTTTACTATCGAGTACATAAGCCAGCAACGTTTTGGCAGCAATGATTTGCGAGTCATTAAGTTGAGTAAAACTAATTCCTACTCGTTGAGGATGGCTGAATGCTTGCGGAAAATTAGACCACTTGGCAGCATCCCCTTTTGACCAGCCCAATTGCAGATTTCTTGCCTGATCAGCCGTTAATAATGATTTGAATGCATTAGCTAACAAAACTACTGAGTCAATTTCTGTTTCTTTGATACTGCTATTTCCTATGGATGTTGAGTTTTTCGCTGTGCCCGGAGCCAGTCTGGAATTACATTGAAATAGGAAAAAACAAAGTTGTAACGTAAGACCTGCTTTAATTAATTTGGTTGCAGTATTCATGGAAGTATTTTTTATTTTCACTAACAGTAATGTAAACACGTAATTGTAGGATCAGCGTCCCAGACGAACACTGTTATCTCCTAGCAACTCTTTATGGTTTTTACTTTTTCTTTCGCAGATGAAAAAGAAATTTGTTTACTTGCCGAACACTTCATTGAACCTCTCTTGATAACTGCTGCCTATTGGAATTTCTACCTTATTGTTACCTTTTATAAAAATTACGCCGTTGCGTACACGCTCTATTTTTGTCAAGGGTACAATATATGATCGGTGAACTCGTACAAAGTCACTCCTTGGTAGTTTTTCCAGAATTGCTTTTATAGCCATGCGAGTTACGATAGGTGGTTTTCCGTGTAGGTGAATTTTCAGATAATCATCCAGGCCTTCAATGAAAACGATATCGGCTAAAGATATGCGGGTAAGCACATAGTTTACCCGCACCACAATATGATCCGGCTTTGCCAAAGCATTCTGATGGATGTACTCGTAAAATGCCTTAGCCTTTTCTGCTGCTTGCAAAAATCGCTCAAAAGTAAAAGGCTTCAGCAGATAATCTAGAGCATTCACATTAAATCCTTCAATGGCAAACTCACTATAAGCAGTGGTAAAAATAACCATGGTTGAAGGGTTGACACCTTTTTTGAAGTCTATCCCTGAGATGGAAGGCATGTTGATGTCAAGAAACAAGAGATCAACAGGAAAATTTTTGAGGTATTTCGCAGCTTCCCCCGCTCCCGTAAAGGATTTGACAAGAACGATATAGTCAGTAAAGCCACAAAAGGTATGGATCAGATCCAACGCTGGTGGTTCATCATCCAAAGCAATTGCCTTAATCATTTAATTCAATTATTAGTTGCACGTTAAAAGATTTATCCGAGTTTTCAATTGTCAGCTCGTGCCGGCCGGGATAAATATGTTCGAGCCTGGAAACAGCATTCTTCAGGCCAATTCCTAAGGTATCTTCTTTGTTCACCGAACTGACTTTGTTATTAGTCACAAGCAACTTCAGTTTATTTTCACGGACCGAGATAGAAATATGGATCGCAGAATCCTGCTCCGGGTTTACACCATGTTTAAAGGCATTCTCTACAAAAGATGTCAGTATTAGCGGGGCAATAGTTTTGTTTGGAATTTGACTAGGAGCTTCGTAATTAATCTTTACTGTATGGCCTAATCTTCGTTTCTGTAGTGCCACATAGTTATTGATATAATTTATCTCTTTATTTAACGGAACAACATCAGCCTCCGCGTCCTTCAGGATGTATCGCATGAGCTCAGAAACCTGAATAAGGGCACGTGGGGTATCATCTGATTTCTGAATAGACAAAGCATATATGCTATTGAGTGTATTAAACAGAAAGTGCGGATTAATCTGCGCTTTGAGAAAAGATAATTCAGCATTGAGCTTTTCTTTCTGCACTTCAAGTAGCTGCCTTTGCTGGCGAATGCTAATGGAAGCGAAGGTGCAGATCACAAAGAGAATAATATTATAACTGAGCTTGAAAAGACCGGCATCAGATCGATGTCCACCTCGCCGGAATTCTAGTCCTTCCGGCAGCACAGACTTGCGAATCGCTACTTCAATTGGGTGCAATATATTTGGCAACCAAATCACTACCATTGCCGCTGACGTGACCAATAATCCATATAGTATAAATCTGCGGTGCAGATAAAACTTAGGCACAAGCAAATAGTGATTAAAGTAAGCATAGCCAATAAGAAGTGCCGTAGAGGCTACATGAACAACTCCGCCGGGGTCTCCAAAAAGAACCCCAGGATTAATTTTACCATAGGTTATTAAAAAGGGCAGCAGATAAATCGCTGACCAGGCAACTGTGTGCAGAATTATGTGAAGACCTTTCTTGCGCATTCGTTACAATATTAGTTTTTGCGTAGCAGAATTGGTCCAGAAAAACTAGGTTAGTCTTTAAAGTTGCACGCTACACTACTAAATAAAACTGCTTTCCTATTTGCAAAAACTGTAAGGTGAAAAGAAATTTCAAGCAAGTTATTGCCATGAAACTCAGTTTCACCGACACATTATCTCCGTTTGCCTCAAAGTGCGGATGTATGGTAAACCAACAGCAATCTGTTTCAGTCTCTAAACGTTAACTCACCAAAATTTCTCGCCTCGTCACATGCGATTTGTCGAGGTTACAAAACGAATTTGATATGAAAAAACTGAAAATAGTTGTGACCCTCGCAATGATGGTTGGATTTGCTGTGCGATGTTCCAAAAATGATGCTTCTTTATCGCCAGTTACTACCCCAGTTAACGGCTTTGTTGCCTTACCGCTTACTGTAAACGCTCCGGCCGATAATCCGCAAACGGCACAAAAGATTGCGCTTGGAAAAGTATTGTTCTGGGATCCCATATTGTCGGGTAATAAAGATGTAGCATGTGCCTCTTGTCATCATCCTTCGTTTGGTTTTAGCGATGGACTTGATTTATCAATCGGCGTCAATGGTACAGGACTCGGCACAGCCAGGCATTTTCTTGCGCCCAATACAATTCCATTTGTAAAGCGAAATTCAATGTCAATTATCAACACCGCTTTCAACGGGATGAATGCTGCAGGCAATTATGATCCTGTTACGGCCGCCATGTTCTTTGACAACCGCACCCATAGCCTGGAACTGCAGAGCGTTGAGCCTATAAAAACCCTGGAGGAAATGAGGGGTAATTCTATCGTGGGCACTGCTATTCTGGATACGGTTGTTGCCCGTTTAAAGGCCGTGCCGCAATACACACAGCTCTTTAGTGATGCTTTCGGTACCACGGAAGCAGTTACTGTATTAAACATGGGGAAAGCAATTGCATCTTACGAGCGCACTATCGTATCTAATCATTCGCCATATGATGAATATATCCGGGGCAACACATCAGCCATGACTGCCGCTCAAATACAGGGTATGTCTGCTTTCACAACAAATGGCTGCATTAAATGCCATAGCGGGCCAATGTTTTCTGATTATTCTTTACACGTGCTTTCAGTACCGGATAATGCAAAGCTGTCGACTGATGCAGGAGCTAATGGCACTTATGCTTTTCGTACGCCGAGTTTACGCAATCTCGCATCAACAGGTCCATATATGCATAGTGGTGTATTTACCAGTTTAGCCGCAGTGCTAAATTTTTATGACCAGATAGGCGATGGTCGTTCCCAAAATGCCCACGTCAATAATAACCAGTTAGATGGGAATTTGCAGCGCATAAACAACAATGATCGGGCCGCCATCATACAATTCTTAAATGCATTGAATGATGCCAACTTCGACAAATCTATTCCGGGGACCGTTCCCAGTGGTTTACATCCAGGGGGAAGCCTATAAACGAAACTCGGAATCAAATTGCCAGTGGAAGTAATACAAATACAACCTGTATTCTTTGCGAATATGGTCTTAGTGTCTTGAACAATCGCCGACGGGGCGTTCGGTTGGGAGGTGGCGAGCGACGGCGCAGGTCCCTTATTCAGAGCGACGGCTGTTTACCCCGCATTAAGCGGGATTTCGTTTGCTCGCTCCGTTCGCAAGGACTCAACCCCGCATTTGGCGGGGTTTCGCTTTACTCACTCGGTTCGTAAAGACTCAACCGGGTTGGCGGTGGCTGCTTTGATTGATTGAAAACTGATGGTGAGTAGTGCAATAAGCAGTGCAATAAATGCTGTCGCTGCAAAAATCGTCCAACTTATTTCAATACGATATGCATAATCCTGTAACCACTTGTTCATCATCCACCATGCAATCGGAAAACCAATGAAGAAGGAAAGAACAATTAGTTTTAAGAAATCTGCCGACAGCAACGAAATAATTGATGCCGCACTTGCACCCAAAACTTTTCTGAGTCCTATCTCCTTAGTTCTTCTCTCGGCAGTATAAGCTGCAAGGCCAAATAATCCAAGACAGGAAATGAAAACCGCAAGGCCCGCGAAGACGCGCGACAATTTATCGATAAGCATCTCATCTTCAAAAATGTTGTTGAAGTCTTCGTCCACAAATGTATAATCGAAAGGATACTCGGCGTTGGATTGCTTCATTACGGCTTTAATTTTTGCCAGTGATTGCGTGATATCCTGGTTAGGCTTCACTCTAACATATAAATAATTGTAGCTGTCGGGGTACACAAGAAATATCAAAGGGTCGCTTTTCTTATACATATTGCCATAAACGAAATCACTTGTTACACCAACCACAGTGTACTTCTTCGTGCCTCGATAAATGATCTTACCTACAGCGTTCTCTTTATCTATTACTTGTGCAAGTGCCGCATTAATAATAACGCTTGAGCTATCCTGTGCCGCAGTCGGATAAAAATCCCTCCCTTGTTTGATCTTCAGTCCGGTAGTCCTAATGTAGTCGGGACTGACCCAGTCTTGCGTAATCAGCAATTTGGACGACGGATCTTTTCCTTCCCAGCTATAGTCAGCACTGCTGCTCCCCATCCAAAGTATGTTGAGCATAGACATAGCCGCGTTCTCAACAGATCCGGTAGCCAACAAATCATGCTTTACCATCTCGAAATTTTTTTTCAGATTGCCTTCCAGGCTTGCGACAATAAGATTGTTTTTATTGTAACCGAGATCCCGATTTTTCACATGTTGTAATTGCTCATAGATGACGATCGTACTTATAATGAGTGCAACAGAAATTGTAAACTGTACTATTACCAGCGACTTCCTGATAAAAACGGCTCGCGTTCCTCTCCTGCTTAATCCCTTTAACACCAGTACTGGTTTGAATGAGGATAGATATAGTGAAGGATAGCTGCCACTGGCGAGACCACATACCATAGCAATAGCAACGAGTGACAGAATGTGAGCAGGTCTTTGCAATGAAAGATAAAGATCTTTATCAACGAGTTTATTGAATGAGGGGAGTCCCAGGTAAATGATCAATGTAGCCAAACCTACAGCCAGAAAAGACATTAGTAAGGCTTCGCCAAGAAATTGAAACACCAGCAATTTTTTTGCTGCACCTAAAACCTTTTTCACACCAACTTCTCTTGCCCTTTTCTCTGACCTTGCAGTTGCCAGATTCATAAAGTTGATACAGGCGATCAATAGGATGATCCAGGCAATTGTTGTGAACATTCGAACATATTGAATACGGCCTATAACAGGTTTTCCATTTTCAAAGCTGCTTCGCAACCGCCAATCTTTCATCGGCAGGACAAATGATTCTGCAACGGCGGCGCTGTCTTTTGATGGTATGTATGATTTTAGTTTTTGATTGAGCGCATTCACATTTGTATTATCGTTCAATTCAACAAAGGTTTGAATCCCGAAATTATTCCATCCGTCCAACCAATTGTTTTGCTGGTAATACATTTCAAATGGCGCCACCCATTTAAAATGAACGCTGGAATTCTGCGGCAGGTCTTTCATCACCCCTTTGATCACGTACTCATCTTTGTTATCCACCTTCACTGTTTTTCCAACCACATTCCTCTCATCTCCAAATATTTTCTTCGCCATGCTCTCGGAGATCACCAGCGAATGCAACTGATCAAACACATGAGCAGAACTACCTTCAACAAACGGTAAAGTGAACAGCTCGAAAATAGATGAATCAGCATAGTAGCCTTCCTCATAGATTACGTTTTCTCCTTTGCTGAATAGCAGTTTTTGTCGCCAGGTGGCGCGGCAAACATTTTTTACACCAGGCATTTCACTTTTCATTCCCTGGGCAAGCCGGCCCGAAGTTGCTGCACTGGTATATATTTTTCCCTCGTATGGGAGGTTTTCATAAACCTGATAGAGAACATTTTTTTTGACGTTGTAACTATCATATGTGAGCTCATCTTCCACCCATAAAAAGATCAGGGCGGCACAAGTAATACCTACTGAAAGACCGGCAATATTCAAAAAGCTGTTGGTCTTATTTCTCGAAAAGTTCCTGAAGGCAGTCTTAAGGTAATTGTACAACATTGCGATGCATTTTAGAGTAGAAGGTTTCCCGGTGGCATCACACGCAGTCCGGCAATAGAGGCAAGAATAATAGTGCCAAAAAGGAACTGGTTAAGTATCAGGTCAATAAATCAAATTGAGGCAGGTAGTGCGTTCGGATTCGAACAGTGATCGTACTCTTTTGAGTCATTCTTAATAACTCATTAAAAGTTTTGCAAGCAGGGCAACAAAACTCCTTCAGTGCAATTTTTACGGCTGCGCCTATAGTTTAAGCCTTAATCCAGTTTCAACACTCACAAAATTCTGATATGATTTCACAGGCGTTGATGTATTCATTGGCGTAAGTGCTGCGCGAACATTTGGTTTAACACCAATGGAAAAACTTCTATTGAATAGATATTCAAATCCCAGTCCGAGATGCAAATCAAAATAATTCGAGTTGAGTCCGTTGATTTTAGAGGAAACTGTTTCTGCGCCACCAGTGTTTACTAAAATGGTTTTTGCTCTTGCACTCACGAGGAAATTTATCCCTGCGCCAATACTTGAAGAAATGGCAATCTTGCCTTTATAGAAGCGATAACTGATAGATGCAGGAACGGTTATATAGGCAATGCTTGTGGTTACGCCGGAAGTTCTTAAACTGTCTCCAAAGGCTGGCAGCACACCCTTTGATATCAGCGGTACGTTTCCACACGAACTATGCAATTCAAAATGAGCACGGCCACTATTGTCGGGCTCCGCATAAATAATTTTTGGTGCGATTGATGTTTTAGAGTTGGTGACAGTAAGGCCCGATTGTATGCTGAAGTTTCTGGCAATAGAATAATCTAATTGTAATCCTACACTGAACGAAGACTTTCCAGCCTCATCTCTTTCAAAATCGTGGCGGTTTCTTCCGGGGCCCGATAAATGATGATCATCCTCCAGCCTTTGGAATGAAATGTTAGGTGCAACAAATGCAGACAAATGAAATGAGCCTGTCGAACCAGGTTTAAGTTTGATTGTACTTGTCGGTCCTTTCAACTCATTTTCATTTTTGGAAACTATAGGCTTCAATATGATAAAAGAGTTTTCGCTATTGGTGTAGCCTGAGGGTAAAGGAATGGAATGATATAACTGAAGGTGAGACTTCACAGGTATTTGTTGTGAGTTAAGCTCTGAGAATTCAATTCTTGATTCCGAGGCTTGAGTTATGACTCTGTTCCTTTGGAATTGCCTGGCAGGTTGCACGACGTCTTCATTTTGTGCAAGATTATTTTCCGATTTGTGTTGATCAATTAGTTTGTCCTCTAAAACTTGGGAACGGTTAGTCGCGCTCGTACCGTTCAAGTGATCTCCACTTTTTTTTGTTGCTACTAGTGTGGAGTCGTTTTTATGGCTACGGAATTCCTGATGTTCATTGAATAAATGAAGGTAAATAATGGATGCCGCGATAAAACAAAGCGCAACAAGTCCAGCGGCGATTCGCTGCAGGTGAAAATATTTCTGTTTGTAGAAAGCCGCTTGCTTTTGATCCAGATCATTATTGACCGCATTCCAAACCGAAGCAGGCACCTTCTCTTCGTGCGCCGCCAGTCCGTCGCGGAATAAGTCATCGATATCACGTAGACTGTCGATCATAAACATTTTGTTTGCCGAATGGTCAAATCGCTTGCCACTATTTTTTGTTTCAGCCATTTTCTGGCGTCGAACAAATTGGATTTCGACGTGCCTTCTGAGATGCCGAGGATCCTGGCAATTTCTTTATGTTGGTAACCTTCAAATACGTACAGGTTGAAAACCATTCGATACACAACTGGTAAACTTTGGACCAGTGCAAGCAATTCTTTTGCACTCACATTGCTTTCGATGTCTACTTGTTCGAGAAATTGGCCCGTGTAATCGTGGTCGGTCGATATAACCACATGTAGTGGCGGCCTGCTGCGGAGATTTTGCAGGCAGGATGTTACAATCACTCTCCTTATCCAGCCTTCAAGTGACCCTTCGTTGCGATATTGTTGGAGGCACGAAAATATTCTGATGAAACCTTGCTGCAGCATTTCCTCGGCTTCGTGTTTGTCCCTACTATACCGTAAGCAAATCGCATACATGCGGGGCGCAAAGGTGCGATACATTTCATTTTGTGCGGCACGGTTCCCTCCAAGGCACTGTTCTATTAGCAGTAGATGATCTATACGTAACCGGTTTAAGTTCGTTTGAAAGATGTCTGCACTAAAAGTTTAGTTGGGTTGCAAAAAAATATTTCCATTGATTAAGGTCAAGAAGAAATTATGGAGGAGGATTGAGAAACCTTCCGGAAAAAAAAATTGTTCAACCCAACCCTTCAAACTTCTGGCGCATCTCTCGTATAACAACCTATTCTTATCGCTCTAAATCACAATTATGAAATCAAGAAAACTTATTACATGTTTAGTAGTTCTTGCATTAATTTCCTGCAACAAATCAAATGATAGCGCACAAATTTCCCTTACGCCTTCTTCAACGCAGGTGACAGTTGGAGAAACCCTTAGCGTTGCGCTCAGTACGAATGCAAATGCAAGCAACTGGGGGGTGACACCTTCGTCTACCGCCACAAAGACTTATGGACTCACGACGAACAAAGTAAATTATTTCAAGTTCAGTCAGGCCGGTACGTACACCATTTCCGTTACCGCAAGAAGTGTATCGTACAATTCAGCATCTCAATCACTCAATGCGGCATGGAATGCAGCTGGCACTGGCAGGGACGGCTGTAAACTAGGCGTTGACTCAAGTTCTGTAAAGGTCACTGTTACGGACAAGTAACGAATTAAAGCAATTTCAGTTTCGGTACCCCAGAATTTCGTAGGTGTATGGTGTCATAGAAAAGCCCCCGATTCGGAGAGCGCGGGGCTTTCTTATTTGCAGTTTACAAAAATTTTAAAATTTTATGCGGAGACGAATGTGGATCATAATCGGAGTCATGCTTATGCTGATCGTACTCGTTAATTGTAGCCGAAACGATATCAATGCAGTTGACACTCGGCTAACCAGCTTGCCATTGAGCGCACAGTCGCCAATTGATAATGCACCGAATCAGCAAAAAATCTTGCTTGGCAAGATGCTCTTTTGGGATCCCCTTCTTTCCGGCAATAAAGACGTGGCATGCGCTTCCTGTCATCATCCTTCGTTTGGCTTCAGCGACGGACTGGATTTATCGATTGGTGTAAATGGACAAGGCCTCGGAACTGCACGACACTTTTCCTCACCCAACACTATTCCGTTTGCCAAACGAAATGCCATTTCAATTGTTAATTCCGCATTTAATGGTATCAGTGCCTTTGGCACGTATGATCCTGTAACGGCTCCCATGTTCTTCGACAATCGTGTACAAAGCCTCGAACTACAAAGCCTGGAGCCGATAAAGGCGATGGAAGAAATGCGCGGGAAGTCCTTTTTATCCGCTGACATTCTTGACAGCATTGTGAATCGTCTAAAAAATATTCCCCAGTATGTACAATTATTCAATGATGCATTTCGAACTCAGAATGCGATCAGCAGTCAAAATCTTGGAAAGGCAATCGCAAGTTATGAGCGAACAATCCTCTCAAATCATTCGGCGTATGATGAATATATAAGAGGAAATAAAACCGCAATGACCAGCGGACAAATACAGGGCATGAACGATTTTGTTTCGAACGGCTGCGTGAGTTGTCACAGCGGTCCTATGTTTTCTGATTATAAATTGCATCTGTTGTCGGTACCTGATAACGCCAAGGAATCGACGGATGCAGGAGCGAATGGAAGCTATGCATTTCGGACGCCGAGCCTTCGAAATCTTTCGTTAACTGCACCGTATATGCATAGTGGAGTGTTTCGATCGCTCGATGCGGTATTAAATTTCTATGAGCAGGTTGGCAATCGTCGTTCACAGAACCCTCATGTGAGCAGCGCTCAACTAGACAATAATCTTCGCCGCATTGGAGATCGTGACAAACAACTAATCATACAATTTCTGAACGCCCTCAATGATCCAAATTTCGATAATACGATCCCGGCTTCTGTGCCCAGTGGGTTGCACCCGGGAGGTAATCTCTAAAGAACGATCGAATAGCACTATGACACGAGTTATCTGTTCGCGCCGCAAGTTTTTTTATTGTCAGCCAAAAATGATATTCAGGTATGAAACGATGGAGGAATAGAAATATGCGAATTGAGAAAATATCAGAATAACAGGGCATCAACAGAAATGAGGTACCGTAGTTAGCCAACACTCGAGCCCGCTTCTGCAGTTTATTTTCACATAAGCCTCAGAATTTTCTGTTTATCTTTAACGCCGTTTATAGCGGTTTTCATGAAACAAACTCAAAGTCCGGGCCTTAATGCCATGATCTCGCTGCCCACTTCTGAAGGCGGAAATCTTGAAAAAGAATTAGAGTGGAAAACATTACAGCTACAAGACTTTGTAGAAAACGCTGTGGTTGGTCTTCATTGGGTGGATCCGAATGGCTTCATCAAATGGGCTAATAAGGCTGAGTTGGATATGCTGGGTTATACTGAAGAAGAATACATTGGCCATCATATATCAGAATTTCACGTACACGCAGACAAGATCTCAGATATACTTCATCGACTGAATTGCAATGAAACGCTTAATCAATATGAGTCAGAATTGCGTTGCAAAAATGGGTCAATAAAAACAGTTCAAATTAGCTCCAGTGTCTTCTGGCATGAAGGCAAATTCATACACACACGCTGTTTTACAATCGATGTTACCGAAAAAAAGAAATTATTCAAGGAATTATCAGAAAGCGAAAGCAGGTACAAAAATTTGGTACTCACGCTTCCGGCAGGGGTGTATACCTGCAACAAAGAAGGCAACATCACTTACTTCAATGAACACGCCGTGAACCTTTGGGGTTCCAGGCCAGATGATAACGAAGATTTGCTGAAATTTTGGAATCGTCATAAGGTTTGGCTAACCGATGGGACGATTCTGCCAGCCGAAAGAATGCCAATGGCGCTCGCTGTTGCAACCGGAAAAAGTTTCAAAAATGTTGAGATGCTCATCCAACGACCGGACGGTTCCAAATGGTACGCCTGTGTCAATATTCAACCGTTGTTTGACCAGAAAAATGAGGTGATCGGCGCCATTAATGTTTTCCAGGACATCACACATTTAAAAGAAACGGAACTGGCGCTCCGCGATAGCGAAAACCGGTACAGAAACCTTGTGCAGAGTCTTGCCACACCATTGTACACCACAGACGCCGAGGGAAAAATCACAATGTTTAATACTGCGGCGGCAGACCTGTGGGGTAGAGAACCGGAAATCGGGAAAGACATGTGGTGCGGCTCTTATCAAATATTCAAAGCAGATGGCTCCAATATGCCGTTAGACACTTGTCCCATGGCTGTTTGCTTGAAAGAACAGCGACCCGTATACGGTGAAGAAATTTTGGTAGTTCGCCCCGATGGCTCCATTCGTAATGTAGCTCCGCATCCCCAGCCCCTTTTTGATGAGAAAGGAAAGGTTATTGGTGCAATTAACATGCTGATTGATATTACTGAGATGAAACGAACGGAAGCTGCACTAAGAGAGAGTGAAAGGAAAAACAAAGAACTATTAACCTATCAGGAGAAAAAAATAGAAGAAAAAACAGCGGATCTAAAAAATAAAAATGAACAACTAAAGCGAAGTGAGGAACGCTATCATAAAATGATAGAAGAAGTAGAAGACTATGCAATTATTCTTTTAGATGCGAATGGTATCGTGCAAAATTGGAATAAAGGCGCAGAGAAAATAAAAGGTTATAAAGAAGAAGAAATTGTCGGAAAGAGTTTCAGCAATTTTTATTTGCCCGAAGATCGCGATTCGGGACTGCCCGAAAAAATCCTGGATGAAGCCATAGCAAACGGCAAGGCCCTCTATGAAGGATGGAGGATGAGAAAAAATGGAAGCCGTTTTTGGGGCAGCATTGTACTAACGACGTTGCATGACCAGAACAATACAGTTATTGGCTTCTCAAAAGTTACCCGTGATCTTACGGCAAAGAAGCTGGCGGAGGACAAATTGCAGGAATATACGGGTCAACTGGAATTTAAGAATCAGGAACTAGAACAATTTGCTTATGCAGCTTCGCATGACATGAAGGAGCCGCTTAGAAAAATTCTCTTCTACGTATCTTCTGCTTCTGACCAACTAACGGGCAAGGCCGATGATAAAACAATTGAGTTTCTGAACCGGTCAATAGCGGCGGCCAAACGATTGAACACGCTAATCGAGGATCTCTTAACTTATGCCAGAACAGAAAGGAATGATGAGAGTATTGAAGATGTCAATTTGAATGAAGTAATGGATGACATTGCTGTTTTACATAAAGACGAATTTCAACAAAAGAAGGTTAGCATTGAAACGGCACAGCTACAAACTATTACTGGAATTCCATTTCAGATCCGGCAATTGTTTGAGAACCTGATCTCGAACTCTGTTAAATACCAACATCCGCAAAGGAATTGCATTATTAAAATAAAGGGCGAGGTAGTGAGCGCGTCACAGATTAATATCAAAGACGGCAACCGATACCAACGATATTATCATTTGTCTATTTCAGACAATGGAATTGGATTTGACCCGGAACAATCCGAGAAGATATTCGAGATTTTTCACCGGCTTCAAAATTTGTCCGATGCAAAGGGATCAGGAATTGGGCTGGCACTTTGTAAAAGAATTGTTGAAAATCACCGGGGTTTTATTAAGGCAACAGGGAAAAGAAATGAAGGGGCGCGGTTTGATATCTACCTGCCACAGGAAAGAGGTTAAGTGACACAATAAGCAATCAGTTTACCAACGATGGTATTCAGCTCATTCATATTGGTTGGCTTTACAAAATAGTCATCCGCACCTTTATCTTTGCACTCTTTTATATGCATGGGTGCATTGGAGGTACTAAGAACAATCTTTGAAATATGATCATATCTTGGCGCCTTACCTAATTCCGCTAACACCTGCGCGCCGTTCAACTCAGGCATACTATAATCAAGAATAATTAGACAGGGTAATTGGTCATCTGATTGCGACACCAAATAGTCCAAAGCTGCCTTTCCGTTCCGAACCTTATGAAATCCCAGGTTGCGCCTATGATTTTTTATGGCTTCCTCAATTAACTCGAGGTCTTCCGCATCGTCGTCGGCCATAAGAATATTAAATGGCTGGCTTGCCATTGCGTTGCTTTAGTGCGTTAATAATAATTCGATTCGAAAAGTAAAAATATAATAGGTAGAAACACCTGCAATTAAAAATACTAAAATCTTGAAAATTTTTAAACGTTATTTCCGCACTGGAACAATCTTGACCACTGGTAAAAATAGTGATCATTATATTTGATAGAATTGATCAGTATTCATGGTTTATTAGTGCGAAATTAGCACGAGCGCAAAAAAATTAATAAATCTATTGTTGCTCTCCATTTATTTGCCTGAATTGACTTCCGACTAATGCATGGTTTATAAAAAAGTTTGAAGGAGGCAGTACAATGAGTAAGTCCTAAGCGTGTTTTAGCTTTACTATTGCCGTTCGCTTTTTTCTGTCTAACTAATCGATGTTTCACTTATTTTGAACCAGTCACTTTTTGTGGTGAATGTTTTCGTTTTTGGGGCAGGTAAAATTTCAATATTACCGCGATAGCATCAAGAGGTGAAACTTTTGTGCCGTTTGGGAATTGATGGAGATAATATGTTTCGAAAATAATCATATGGGAAACTTTCAAATCCCCACCAATACTGCATCGAAACCGGTCCGTATCAAAGGCTCCAAAATTCACGAAATACTCGCCGTCAACAAAAGCACTGAATTGCAGATAGTCAGTTCTGAATTCTCTTTCCCAGCGAAGTCTTGGGCGGTATCGCGGCTTTAATTCTCCATTTAGTATTCTCCAATCGAGTCGGTTCCTAAAGGTGATCATGCTGTTCCATCCCGGGTAAAACCTGGAATTTACTTCTGTCTGTATTGTATTTTCAGTAACCTGGTTTTCTGCGGAAGGAGTGGTGTTTGAATAGTAGTAACCTGCTCTTATCCAGAGATAATATCCCCTTGCCGAATCACCCTCAACGTCCGGGTTGATTTTTCTCATTCTCGGAAAAGCAAAATAATCGAGATGAATGGCAAAAGCACCTTCTGAATAATACGATTTGTTTAGCCTCGTTCCTGAAACAAGAGCAAACAGCCGAAACTTCTGATTGAATTTGTAGAAAAGATCAACTTCCGGCCATAATTGCTGCGCTGTTTTTTTGGTGGTATCCTGCGCCGAACACAAAGCCGCGAAAGAGATACAAGCAAAAAAGTGCAGGCAAAAGTAAATTCGTTTGCGATTATAAATTCTCAAACACATCGTGCACCCAAAGGATGTTGGTGAACTGATAAGATCGAAATCATGAACTGGCTACAAAATCAAATTGATGTTCACCAGTTTGATGTCCATCAATCTAAATTTTTCAAGAGGTACTGAAGTCTAATCTGCTCCCTTGGTGGGCAACGTTGACACCTGCGCTATTTTTGATTTTTCAATATCGACTGTAACAAAAGAAATTTTGCCTCCTTGAAATTTACCAGGCGATTTATACTGTACACTCACCGGATCGCCACTATCGTATCCAACACAAAGGCCGTCGCCTACAAGCGTGAATTTTCCTATTTGCGCGCGCATGGGTCCTTGCGCAACTTGCTTATCATTTATGTATAGAGTAGCAGTGCCCATTGACTCCTTGTGTTCACCTGCTTTTTCTCTTTTGAATTCCAGTCGAACAGAATATTTACCAGGAGTGAGAACTCCGGAAATCAATTCTTGTTCAGGCTTAATACCAAGGAAATTATAAACGTAATGCAGCTTGTGGTCTTTTATGAATAAACTGTGTCCGCCAAAACGAGATCCTTGAGCGAAAATTACACCAGACGAATTTGCATCTGTAAGTTCGATTTCTGACGTCAAAATATAGGAGCTACCTCTCACGTTTGCGGCTACAGATTCAGGAACGGGACTTGCAAACGGATAATAAGTATATTTTTCTCGAGGTGCTTCGTCAGCAGGACGATAAATCTCGACCTGTTCAAGTGCCGAGCGATCGTCCAGAGGTTTTGCAAAATTCTTGTCCGCCTCTTCATTCCATGCTTTGATCAATGCCTGAAGCTTATCAGGATTTTCCTTAGCAAGATCATGTGATTCTGAACGGTCAACATCCGTGTGATACAACTGCCATTGATCGCTGTCGAATTTGCCAATTCCCGTAAGTGGTGCGTGTACGGCAACAGCTTTCCAACCATCTTCCCAAATAGCGCGCGTGCCGAGCATTGCATAATACTGGCGATGTTTTTTCGTGGGTGCATCAGCCGTGGAATTGAAACTATACAGCATGGATACGCCAGACAATGGATATTGATCAACTCCTTTATAAACTGTGGGCATTGCTATTCCGCAAATTTCCAAAATTGTGGGAACGATGTCCACCGCATGATGATATTGATTCCTGACCTCACCGCGAGCCTTGATCCCTTTTGGCCATGTTATGATGAGCGGATCTGCAGTACCACCGGAATAATTTGAGTAACGCTTAAACATTTTAAATGGCGTGGAAAATGCGGCCGCCCATCCCGTTGGATAATGCTCATAAGTATTTGGACCGCCCAACTGATCGATCAATTTCATGTTTTCAGAAAGTTGATCTGGAAAGCCATTGAAGAATTTATTTTCATTCACCGAACCACTTGGACTGCCTTCACCAGAAGCCCCATTGTCGGCGGCGTAAAAAATGACTGTATTTTCATACTGCCCTGTTTTTTTCAAATGCTCGATAATCCGTCCAATCTGCACATCAGTGAATTCAGAATATCCTGCAAAAACTTCGCAAAGGCGGGAAAATAATTTCTTTTCATCAGCAGTGAGTGAATTCCATGGACGCACATAATCACCCGGATTGGCCTGATCCTGCGGCATCGGATTGAAATCAGTGAGCTTGGTATCTTTTGGTAGTATACCTTTTTCTATCATGCGCGGAAGAACCCACGCACGGTAGGCATCATATCCGTCATCAAATTTTCCTTTGTATTTGTCGATATAATCTTGTGGCGCCTGGTGAGGAGCGTGGTTTGCACCTGGACAAAACCACATGAACCATGGCTTGGATGGATTTGCAGACTTTTGATCAGACAACATTTTTATTGCCTGGTCGGCAAGGTCAATCGATAAATGATAGCCTTGTTCCGGAGTATATGGTGGATCAATGTAGCGGTTATCTTCAACCAGGTCTGGATAAAATTGGTTGGTTTCGCCACCAATGAATCCATAGAACCTGTCAAATCCAATTTGGAGTGGCCATTGAATTTTATTTCCTCCTGAAGACAGGTCTGTTTCAGGAACGTTGTGGTCTTTGCCGAGCCAAAATGTGCTCCAACCATTTTCTTGAAGCACCTGTCCAATGGTGGCAGTTTGCTCAGGAAGGTGTCCGCTAAATCCGGGATAGCCATTGGCACCTTCAGTAATAGAACCAAAACCTGCAAGATTATGATTGCGTCCGGTTAATATGCACGACCGCGTAGGTGAGCACAATGCAACAGTATGCCATTGCGTATAGATTAACCCATCTTTCGCTAATCCATCTAGCGTCGGCATATTCACTCTCCCGCCGTAAGGCGACCAGGTAGCGAGACCCGTATCATCGAAGAGAATAAAAAGCACATTAGGCGCACCTTCAGGAGCTTTCTTGCGCATGAAGGGTTTCCAATCTGGGGTGGATTGGCGAACATCAAGTTTCATTTCGCCACTAAATTTTGCTTCAGAAGAGTCAGTTGTAGCCGCGGACTTGATCGCTGGCTGGTTGCAGCCGATAACACAAAAGCTTACAATTGCTAACAGTATAATCAGCGTGTGCTTTGGGATTACTTTCATGATCTCAGTTAAATGTTTTTAAGTTGAATGAGAAGTTCGCAGGGTTCAGGCAATTTCAAGACGAGCCAATGTGTATCGGGCCCTGCACGCCAATAGAATAATTCGTTTGTGCGTTCGCGTGATCCGAAAATCTTATGTCTCTAGATTTTGGGTATTAATTGTAAATAAGGAAGCGGAAATGATAGCGAGTTTGGTGTGGCAAACTTAGTTCGTCTCATCTGAGAGCATGGGTATTGCAGGGCCAACTTGGAGAAGAATTATAATTATTGGCAGGTTATTCGGAATGGGTAACGCGCACAAGGTCCAGGATTTGATGACTACCCATTATTCCCGTCATCGGATGTGAAGTTCAACATTCGTAACCAACGTCCTATTAAGGCTGAATAAAGGGTTAACACCCCCAGGGCCTCACACTAATTTGCTTCCTAAATTGAAAATGTATTTTCATTAATAACCATCGAAGAAATCTTGATCTCATTGTAGTTCTTTTCTCGCAATAGTTCTTTTATTCTTTTCTTCTGTGCCGTTGTTGTACCTTTTTCTTACGGTGGCGAAGTGCGTCATCAAACATCTTATTAAGTTTAGTCGGGTCATTCAGATGCTTCTTAATTTCAGATTTTCTTTCTTCATCTTTTGCCTGAGCTGCCCTTTCCACCCATTCCTCCGGATCTTTTTCTAAAACATCTTTATATCAAACTCAAATAACACCAGTGATATTATTGCGAAGTATTTGATGCAATTTTTTTACGAAACGGAATACTTCATCACTATTATAATATCATCCAACTCTTCTTTTTTAAGGCCATTATTCCCCGCATCAATCTTCCATTTCTTTAATGGTGTGCCGTTTGCGCTCGCAGATCCTTCTTTCAGCAAAAGGTCAGGCGTGACAGATCCATCATTCGGGAAATCACTCCATGAAGAAATACTGAACGCATTCAATTTTACCAATAGCCCTGTTGTAGTGATTGTTTCTCCATTCACCGGCTTCAGATAGATCCTGATATTGCTGAGCGCAAGATCCTTGCCTGCAAACATATAGGGGAAATGATTTTGCAATAAATCAAATTCCACTGTCTGTGGATTAGCAGTACTAAACAATAACCTGTGAAATGCGTCGGGGAATTCATGTTTCATGCTGAACATCCTGAACATGCCTGTTGCTGAAGCATAGTCTTCAATGGCAGTGGTAATGTTTGCTTCCACAGTTTCTCTATATGCCCCGTCATCCTTTGCAGTATAGCTTACCTGGAATATGACATCGGCAATCGTGCTGTAATCAAAGGTCCTGATTTTGTTCGGCAGTTCTAGTCGCCACGTGCTGATTGCTCCTGCGCCTTCAAATGGGAGATAACGTTCATCGCGAAAATTTAGCTCGAACATGCCGCTGTCATTCTGCGCATTGCTGGTGGCAATGGATGCAAGTTTTTGTACAGGTATGCTTACCACATCAGCATCCTCAGACGGGTCTTTACGCATTTTACTATCTACAAGGGAAAGCTTGCAACTGATATTTGTAAACGGTCCCGTGATACAGGGCATGGTAAGTCTCACGGATTTGATCATGCGCCGGTACTGACCCGGATAATACAGGTCATAAGCAAGCTCGGGGATCTCGAAAGTACAAGAGCCTTTTTGCTTCAATTCTGCCAGTTTTTCGGGCGACCATACCAGCATGGAAACAGATTGGGTGACTTCATATTCACGCCGGTTATTTTCAATATAGGCTTTTTCAATCCGCTGCAGCTGCAACAACAATTTTTCTGCAGAAAGCAGTCCTGCTTTGTCAAACTGCCAATTGTCCGGTGCAATGAATATTGTATCGTCGTCTCTTTCCAATTGGTAAGCCTGTTCAGCAACCTTGGCCAAGTCATAGGCAGTATTATACGCTTCGCGGTAAAGGCGTGTCAGCGTAGTAGCATGATAGTTATACAAACCGAGGCCGGTAAATTTATTTTTATAGAATGCTTCTACTTCTTCATTGTGTTCAATGGTCTTTTCATGAATTTCAATATCGCGTGCAAGGATCTTCGTTTTGAAATCGGCTGCCAGTTTTTCTTTTTGCACCTGTTTTAATTCCTGTTGCGCTCCTTCAAGTGTATGGTTCCATTCTTCTTCCCTGCGCTGAAATGAAGCTTCCACGGCCGCAGAGGCAGAAACTGCATCTGCAATATGAGCCATGGCGGTTGTCCATTCAGCAAACTGAACACCGCTGTGACCTAACTGTTTTCCTCCATATTTCATGGCAAAGGGACTGCCCACCTCCGGTATGAGGTAGGTAATACCCGCCATGAGATGCACAACACTTTCTGCCAGCTTGAGACCTGTGCCAACATGTTTTGATATCTGCTGTGTTGTTTCCCAGGTATTCAGGCCTCCCTCGATCAATGCATTGTAATGATCGATTCCCAGTTGAACATGTGTTTCCTTTTCAGTAGCGGCGAGCAACAGGTTCTGTGCCTCTGCCAATGCATGATTTTTTGCTTGCGTGGTAAGATCTAGTATCTCTTTTTCATTTACAGAACGTATCAGCAATAATTCTTCCGCGTCTTTTTTCTCCATTGCGCTCAGCAATTCAGATCCAAAATTCTGTACCACCAGTGCAAATTGTCTTGCTTTCTCAACCAGGTAAGTAAAACGGTAACAGGGCAAGGGTTTGTTCAGTGAAGCTAGTATCTCTTCAAGGCTTAAACCTGCGGCCTTTGCCTTTACCAATAGCATGGGATCAATCGGCGGCTGGAATAGCGCTAACTGTCGTCTCACGCCACTGATGTTCATGCAATTCCTGATCTTGAATAACCTGTCTTCTACTCTGTCCCAATACTTCAGCAACTCCTCATTATTCGGAATGCAAAATGCAAGCACTTTTTGTTTGATGACTTCACGATGCGGCGGTTTCCACTTATAAGCCGGTTCTTTGGAGGCAGGCGCTTTTTGTTTGAAATTATTATTCTTCGCCTGATCATATGTGCTGACGCCGGAATACTCTATGCGACTCTTGCTCATTACCGACGAAGCAGATGAACGTGCAGACCCCATGCGCTCTTCTGTAAATATTGATTCATCAAATGTTTGAGAAGGCGTTGAAACGATCTTTTCCTTCAGCACGCTTTTTAAAATATCATTTACGGACATCGCTTCCGCAACTGTTTTCTTTGTTGATGCAGCCGCCGCAACGATGACGTAATTCTCCAGTTGGATCAGGAATTCCGAACCCTTGCCAATTGCAGGTCCAAGGATTTCATATGTCAACTCAGGATCCGAAGCCGTTTCACAATCTCCTAATTTAACAGGTCGCTTGCCAAGAATATCATAAGCCATGATGTACAACATAGTGGCCTCGTTAATTGATTCCATGCTGTCCTGTGCAAAGAGATAGTCACCCCAATCCAACAGGTTATCGATGTACTTCATCACAATGGTCTTCTGGTACGCGCTTATGCGCAATCTTGCAATAGCGTGTGGATTAAATGGATCTTTCTTATATGCCTCAATGGCTGCAGAATCGGTAAGAATGTCTTGCAGTTTGGGAACGGTGAGCCCACGGAATGCAATGAATTTCCAGTTGCGATCTTTTTCGGGGTTGGTCACGTCTGCCGAAGTGGGATCAAAGATTTTCCGGTACCACCAATCAGCTTCTTCAAATTTCTGGTCGGCATTCAAATGGGAAGCAATTAGGAAGGGAATATGAAAGAATATTTCCCAGTAATACTGTCCATATGAACCTGTGAAGTCAACGTGTTTCGTATCAGAATAAGGAGCAGCAAGCACACTTGTGTCAGTGATCGAGAACGGGGCCAGGTCTTCTTTAAGCAGTTGCGTATCCAGCTTCAGGAATTCTTCAATGCCCTGCAGAAATAATTTTTCTCCCAGTTTATCTGCCAGCGAAGTGCTGACGCGGGTCATTTTCCATTTTGAAGGCAATAGAAATTTCCCCAGGGAATAATAGATACCGGAATAGATGCTTTTCTCAAGCTTTCCTCTTTTCTGGATGAGGAATTGCTGATTGCCTGTTTTGAAAACAAAATCACTGTATTTTCTTCCAACAATCCCGAGATCGGGTTGATAGATATTTCCATTGATGATTGAGGTAACGGAAGGCTCCGGCGCTGACGGCACGACCAGTTCATCATCCGCGCGGGCTTCATGCCTGTTATAGGTTCCTTTCACCGCAATGAGTGAAGCGGATGATCCGCCTTTTAAATTCAACAGGTCCGTGCCCGTGGGCATGTCCATGTCAAAGGGAATGATTAAACCAAAGTCTGAACTGATAAGTGTATTATTATACAGGTCAAGCCGCCTGTGCCCTGCTACCGAAGCAGTGAAGTCCAAATCGGAATAAAAAATATATAGTTTGTTATCCTTGATGCCCGGAAATATTTTCCTGTTCATGACCTCGCCATTGGTAAGGTCGCTTCCAAATGTGCGTTCGCTGAAATAAAATCGTTGTGCAGTTGACCATTTATTGTTTTCATCAAGACTAGAATAAAGTACTTCCAGTTTGTGAGTGAACCCACTTGAAGAAGAGTTACCACCGGATACACTGGTCTCCTCCTTTACCTTTATCTCCGTCCATAAAATATAGAGCTTGCCGGCATACTTAATGGCTGAAAGATGGGTTGAGTTGATACCGAGCTCAATTTTTTGCCAGGATGTCCAGGTCTTTTGGTCTTCCCATGTACGGTAATAAAATTGTGGCGGGTCGATATTGGTCTTGCCAAAGAAATAATAAGTATTAGAAACTTCATCATAATAACTACCAGCTACGCGCATACGGGCCAGCTCGGCAAATTGTGAAAGATACTTCTGGTAGGCTTTGGCAGCAGATTCTTCCGTGATTTTTTGCTGCAGCAGTTCATCCTCAAGCTCTTTAAAGATTGGGCTTTTGTTATCCCGTAATTCGGGAAGAATATAATTTTCCGGATAAAGAAATACTTTCCTGTTAGCTTCCCATACACGGTAGTTTTTTCTCCATTCCCATTCATCAGCAGGAATATTTGCGGGAGGCACCTTCACAAATTCAAAGGCATCATCGTCGGGATCATTATTGCCATCGGGGATCACTGTGGCAAAGGCAGCTTGTTCCAAGTTCATCAAACATCTGAAAACATACAACTGCAGACTTGATATGGCTGCTACAACTCGTGAAGTACGAAAACAACCGCTCATTTCCACATCAAGCAGGAAGTACGCATACAGGTCATGAAGATCTTTAAATTTTAGTTCCTTATTATGGGCAATGATGAAATCGCAAAGGGCATCGCGTTTTTTTGTATTCACCTTGTCATGGTACGGTTCCATTTTTTTGGTGCGTTCATCTTCGTCGGGATATTTGGAGGCAAATGCACCGATCACAATATCTCTTGTCTTGGAGAGTTTGGTAAAATCGGTTTCTTTCAATTTAATGAGAGATTCTCCATTAATACCGATGGTCTTGCACAATGCAATGCACTCAATCAGGTAATTGATGGCTTCCATAGTTACAGCAGGCAAGGGAATGAACGTAACCACGGATTGCAACAGGTTCCTGTCGACTTTCCAAAATTCTGAAAGCAGTACATATTCATCATCAGAAAATGTTGCAGCAGACTGGTAGTGCTCTAACAGCGATTGTATCTTGTCCCTTTTTTCAATATTGATCGATACCAGTTTTTTATACTCAACAAGATTAACGATATGGTCAAATTCAAGTTTTGTAGGATCGGTAATGTTAAATATGTTGTTATTAGCCGATACAAATAATATATCCTCGTCCTTTAAACCAGTCTTGCTGAACAGGTATAATACTTTTTCAAATTGTTTTGCAAGCGTTTCAACTGGTAAAAGATCTGAAGATGTCAATGGCACACCCTTATCGTCAAAACCTGTATAGAGCGCTGTATACATATTGGCATCGGCCAGTGGAACAGTAATGAATGGCAAGAGTGTATCGAAGGATGTGGTAGTGATGTTGAGCAGCTTTGCCATATTCTGCTGCAGGATATTTCTTGCATGGAACTGGTTCAACTTCGCTCGTATATCGTTTTCTTTGGCAATTACCGGAGCAGTGGCAGAAATAGCTGTAAATACTGTAGCAAAATTCTGTGTAAGCTGATAAGAAGGTGTTAAACGATAAAGGTCTTCCGAAACAGATTTTTTAACAGCAAGACCTTCGGTCACCATCTCTTCGATGATCTTTATCGAATTGTCTGCACCTACATCAATAATATCAGCCAGGAAAGCGCCATTGAAATAAATGGTTTTTTGCAACTGCAGATTCCAGATCATAGAATAAGACTGCTCGGGTATGATCTTAAAACCGGCTGCTCCTTTCTCTTCTCCTTTTAATATAAACCACAGGTCGGTTATTTTCAGACGGATGGCTTGAAGTTTCTGCTTGAAGGCATATAGTGTAAATAATTTATCGGTAGAGTCAATCCAGGTATTTCCAGTTGTGAAAAGAAGTTGCAGTGCAAGAATAAATTCTTCCACGGAGAGCTTCAACGACTTGGCCACACGCGCATGCCGATATAATAGGGATATATTGTCCCTGTTTAGAGTAGTGTTTCCGGAACCGTCAAATGCAATGACTGATTTCAGTAAGCCGAATAATTGTACTAGTTCTCCTTCGGAAATACCGAGTCCGCCAAGCAGAAAGCCCAGTTTCGGATCGGCTATCCCATCATCGTTTACAAAGGAATGATGGAAACTGATGGAAGATGTACTTCCCAATAACTGATCTGTAAAAGTGCGGACAAAAAAATCAGGTTGATTTTCACTCACCGCCTGGGTTGGAAGCGCTCCATATAGTGCCGGGATCTCTTCTGTTTTTAATTTCAGCTTTTCCTGTAACTCCAGCATTTTGGCGCATTGTATGATCGCGGTTTTGTCGATGATACCATTCTTGTCTGCATCAGCCGAAGCGTTGACAAGGCCATTGTCTTTAAGGGAAGTGACCACAAGATCGAATTCGCGAATGCTCCATCCAGTTTTTCTCCACAAGCGAATGAAGCGGTGTGCAAAATCAAGACGCTCATTGGTAAGGTTGGTGATCCTCTCAACATAATTGATCAGCGGATCAGTGAGCGGGTCTGTGCTCTGTTCTTTGATGATTACAAGCGATTTCAACTGCTTGCTGAATTGAATGTTCATCAGATCATCCAACTGCGACCTGCTAATACCTGCGTAACGAATAAACTCTTTCACATCAAACTTAGCAAAGCTTGAGGCAGAGGGATCGCCGATGCGTTTGCGTACGTTATTGGTAATGTCGGGCGTAATGATCACTTGCCATTCTTCAGGATTTGTTTTTAGCCGTTCCCTCCAGATTTCATCATCGACATTCTTTAGAGTTTTGAACACATCAAACAAAGTGATGCTGAAATGTGTGAGATAGATCCTTATTTCTTCGAGATATAAATTGAATGGAAGATTGAAGGAAATCTGTTCAGTGCGCAACCTGTTATATACATCAGTAATAGACAATGCACGCTGGAGGTACGCTTCCAATACTTCATTTACAATATCAAGATATGGAATCAGCGTATTAGTGTTTTCACAAGTGAGCTCCAGTTTCCACAAATCAGGTCGCCTGTTCTTCAGGTAGAGCGAATGGTTCTTTCTTGTTTTGAAAACTTTATCTGAAACATTTTTTTCCACGAAATACATCAAGTCAACAAAATATGCTGCCGGACTGAAAATGGATCGGCAATGTTCGCAATTACAAAAATCCTGGCTACCGAAAAGATCATCAAAGCCATCCAACTCTTTCAACTGGTTGGTATAGTCCGGTAAATCCCAGTTGGATACATGAATACCGTTGCCCACGGTATCTTTCGCCGATATTCTTGCGGCTTCGAAAAAATGGTCGGTGGCCATCACGGTTTCATTTGCCAATGCATATGTGTTTTTTGCTTCTTCAAACGGCAGCCCGCTGCGCATTGCAAATTCATCAAAATGCAGATCGCTGATTTCTGAAGCAGAATCAAATCCTTTCATGACCAAGTGTTCTGCACCTTCAACATCAGACAAAGTAATAGTGCGCTGATAAGCCATTAATTGGTTCCTGATTTTTCGTTGATCGGAACTTTCAATGCCTGTCCAGTTCAGACTCTTTATTTCATTTGAATCGAAAAAATTAATTGCTGAAAGATCAAGCGAGCCGTTATTTTTTAAAAATGCGGAGAACTGTTGTATTTTCTGTTGTACCTGTTGTTGTTTGGTATCATTGTTCAAGTTTTCATCTGTCAATACCTTGTCAATCCCAAGGTGCCTGAATCCTTTGATGAAAGCTCGTGTAGCATCGAGCGACGCTTGAATTCTTCGCTTGTCGTCTTGCGTAATACCCGTCCAGTCGATATCCCCGTTTGCAGAAGGGGATAACAATTTGGGATTGTTCTTTAATAAAGGGCTGATGGTATTCCAATGCACCATTCCTTCGGCCATTCTTTTAGGAATACGTGAGAGAATTCGGAACGAAGGGAAACTGTCAGAAAGATTCGACGTGATATTATCAACATAAGATTCCAAAGTCTCATCTTCTGGTACCTGTATCCTTTGGCGGTTGATAAAATCGATCCAATCCTGTCGCTCCCAATAAGCCAATTCTTTTACGGATTGGATAGAAGTTGATTTCAGGTTACTGACAAGTGAAATATTATCATCACTCAATTTTCCCAATTCAAAAATCAATTGCAGAGCATTTTTTTCTTTTGGCGTGATTGATTTATCAGCAATAAGCTTTTCATAATGCTGCATTTCAAATTCGGCGGGATCGGTGTCTAGTTCAACTAGGCTGGCACGGGTGGTATCCTGCAGCCCTGCTAATGCTGCATATTCATTAATATAGCTCAACCTTACTTCATTGGCAAAGAGCGGGTTTCTTCTCAGTGGGGTATTGAGATTGAGTATATCATTGATCTCTTCATCAGCATCTGGAATAAGTTTGATTTGAAGCGGCCTTGTGCCATCCTCCTTCTGCAATTGAGGAAGTATTTGCCGCCGGATGTAATCATTTAGGGCAAGTCCTTTTGCAGATTGATAGTCTACCGTGATGGCATCGATCTTTTTCATCACGCTCTCACCATATACAGCCAATACCTCTTTTATCCGCTGGCGCAGTGCCTCATTCAATCGTTCATCAATGACAGCTTTATCTGCATCTGAAATTTTTGTATCGCCTGGTCTGAAGCGGAGGTTGGCTATATTAATCGGTTTAATATTTCTCAGTCTTTCCTTGCCGCCAACTAACGGCGAAATGCTCTTTTCCATTTAACTAGTATTTAGAATGATAGGTTCACGGCTCCATAGGTTGGTATTGGATCGATTGTCGGAACTCCGAAGAATTGCAATTCCGGTTGTACTTCATACCAGGGAAGTTTTGGTCCACTCAATACAATATTCTGGTTGCCCAGCCACCCCGATATATTAACGTTTTCAGGTGTGCCGAATCTGTAAAGCGGATCGGTTTCAGAAAGTCCTGCACCGTACCTGTGTTTAACGAACCAACCTGGTGTTGATTTGAAATATGATCCTTCATAAGAGAATATGCCCGTTTCTGAAGCCCATCCGTCGAATGGCGCCCATTGACCTGCCTGTGCTCCGCCTACATTGCTGCCACCTCCACCTGTTCGCAGATAAAATGCTCGTGGCCCGGCTGGAGTACCAACCGTTACTATATCTCTTCCGGATACATTGCCGTGATAGAAAATGACTTCATAAGGTTCGCCTTCAGCTAATGCAACTGCACCGGTTGGCGGTGGCGGGGCACCTGGCACTATGTTAATGGGTGAAGCCGCTATTCTTAATGATAAACCTCCAGATACCAGGTTGCCTGTAAAGTCTCCAGCCTGACCAAACGCATTAGCTAATCTGCGATCAGCGCCAAAGTAGGTTGCTGTTGAATAGGACAAATGATACTTCAATGTTCTTGCGGATTCACCAGTCCAAATTTCTCTGGCTGCAGCTTGCCCGTTATCAAGACCATTTCCAACAATGAACAATCCTCCGCCCAATGTTTCAGGAGTTGCATATAGCCCTCCAACTATTTCAAGTCCGCTGAACACCAGCTTGAATGTACCCGTGATGCGGTAGTAGGTGGGAGAATATTTATAATGCGGCAATAAATTATCTTCAACGAATTCCGTTAGTTCGCTTGCACTCATCTCACGTCCTTTAGGTTCTTCTTTTTTTGGTTGTGGCGGTGGTTTTTGTTTTTTTGGTTGTGCCTTTGGAGGTGGCGGGGGTGAGGCAATGGTGACGGGAGGTGTAGTTCTTGGCACTTCCCCATAATAAGGTCCATCTGAGAACGGCTTATCATCTGCGGCGTGACAACTAGTCCACGTGCCTATCATGCATTCGTCGAGATTGGCAAATTTCCTCGTCTCATAACCATATTTCGGTGGATCAAGGGGATCTGTCCCATTAGGATCCGACAGGCTAACTGGGTTCCCATTCACATACGCGTACAGGTTCAATCCTGCGCCGGTTCCAATAGGATCTGCAGCCGTCCATCTCAGCAACCACAAGGCATAATACCTTGCCCCCTGGTAATTCAATCCTGTTTCTTCGTCTCGTTCCTTGCCTGTATAGCGATAACGCTTGGCAGGCACTTCGCGGCTTGCATCAATTGTTGAATAGGATGTGGAGCCATAAGGGAAATACTCTTCATAGGAAATCGTATTGGCAACATCATCCAATTCAAGCGAAGATGAGCCGAGATGATTTCCGTATTGATAACGGATAAGTTGAGTTTCATTACTGCCTCCGGGTTTTATCACCGGCGTATCTACCATGCTTATGCGCTTATTACCATCCATCACCTGTAAAGTTTCCCTTTCAAGTGTTACGGTGTTTGCAACATTTCTTTCGCGATAGATCTCAATTCCTCCGAGGTAAATTCTTTCCTTTATCATTCCGTTCGGCCGTTCGCTCACTTTTCTTACTCTTTGTCCACCGGCATCATACACAAAATAAATTGTGCCCCCTCCGCCAAGACCTGCCTGCCTGAAATGATCCATGAAGTCCCAGGTTTCATTCTGCACAGTTTCCAGTCCAAGCATATTGCCATGCGAATCATAGGTATAATTATAGTCGTCGCCATTCACAGATGATTTCGTCATTCTGTTATTCAGACTATTATTATTGTCGTATTCAAAGCTCCTTGTCCAGTTGCTGCTTTTTGATACGTGCTTTTGTTCCTTTATGTTCCCGGCTTTATCATATTTATATGTTTCAGTATAGTTCCTGAATGCATTCGCATCATTTGGGTTAATAACGTTGTTATTGATGAAGGGGCGATCACGGAACGTACTGCTGTTTCCTAATGCAGCCTTAGGCTGAATATCTGTTTGTCCTGCGTGTTTTCTACCCGTTGCTTTGATGAGTCGGTATATGGCATCATATTCATAATCGTTCAATGCCTGCGCCATCTCATTATCAAAGAAAATATCTGCCTGTGCATTATCCTTCACGCGTGTAATATTCCCGGCCGCATCATATGTATAATGAAGGTCCTGCAACACCACATTACCAGCGTTGCGGGTGGTGAGGAGATTGGTAAGATGATAACATTCTTCATCGTAAGTGTACTTCGTTTTTGTTCCGTTGTTATAGAAGATGTTTTCACGCTGTCCTTTTGCATTGTAATTGATATTGGTAACAAAAGAAGTAATTGCCGCTCCCCTGATCTTTACTTCTATCTTATTCAATATGCTGGCTTCATTGTATGATGGGATGATCTCGCTTGGCTGCATGGAAGCGGTATGAGGCGTGATCATTCTCACAGACCGGTTTAACGCATCGTATTCCGTGCTATTAGTAAATATTTCGGGTTCCAGCTGAACAGCCCCGGCGTTTGTCCAATCAATGATGTTTTTATAATCGGCAATTAATTGTCTTGAGCCGGTCAACACATTTCCCTTGAAATCGTTTTTTGTTGTGACGAGCACACCCGCCTGGTCGCATTTTTTGTGCGCAGCACCCAAGAGGTTATTTGCTTTTGCCGCGGACAAAGGCAGTGATTCACCGTACTCAATTGTGTTGAATAATACAGGTGCGGAGTTACCTGTTTGTACAAATGATTTTACAACCCTGCGCAGGGCATCGTACTCAACGCTGAAAGTATGACCGCGATCATCCCAATTCAGCAATGAATGATTGTCTACACTCACGATGGCAATACGGGCACCTGCATCGAGACTGAATTGCTTAAGGCTCCTGCCAAGCAAATCATAGTCATATTGCATCGCTACTCTATTCAATGCATCCCGGATCTGCAGGTCCTTTCCACCAATATCTTTTATTACCCGGCTTGAAATTTTCTCTGTTACGTTATCGCCTTCTGTAAGAAAAGTTCTGCCCAGTGTATCAAGATGCGACACGGAAGGTGTGTTGTTATGCTGAAAAGATTTCTGCGCAGCATCAATTTCTTCCGGCGTGGCAATAGCAGGGACAGGATTCAATATTCGTTGGTCATACCATCCGCTTTCTGCCACTGTATCATTCTGATCAAATGATTTTTGCAGCCATGAAGTAAACTCAATCTTGCTAAAGGTTTTATTTGGAGCATCAGTCCGAATAACTCTTCCCAGAGGATCGTAGTGCATGATAGGCGTAACACCCAGTTCAACAATTTCTTTTTCATCATCAAATGCCGGGTTTGTACTGAAATAAGGTTCATATTTTTTTACAGGTTTGCCTTTATTGTTAAGAATTGTACGGCCATTTCCCACCCAGCGCAGGTTTGTCGCTTGTACTTTTCCCAGTAATATCTGACCGCTGCCATTGAAATAAGCATAGCTTTCCTGGATCTTTGTCTGGTGCAGTGCGTCGGCGTGGAAATGCGTTTCACGTGCCTTGGTTTTTACAAAGTTTGGTTTGGGTTTGTAGTTATTAATATCAAATCCCATACTCATGCTCTGATTAAACCATTCGAACATGCTATAGGAAAACTCGGAAGAAGGCACATCATTGGCAGACATTTCTACTTTGTTATCATCAAATTCGTCCCCGGCATCAATTCCTTTTTTGCCGATCAAAAATGCCTTTGCTGCGGTTCCTGTTTCATCGAAACGCACCGCCGAAAGATTATCATTGGCATCCTGCACCTGGTAAGGTTGCAATACACGGTAGTTGAATTTCTTTACGATAGTTTCCTTATTCAGTGCATCCGTAGTTTTCTGAATAAAAAAATGGTATTTGTTATCATATTCAACCTTTGAAACATTACCGAAAGGATCGGTGAAAGAAATTGCATGAAAGAAATGAGCAGTATCATACACGGCCGTGCCGGAGGGTATCCAGTAGTAGGCATCGGCGAAAATATATCCTCCTTTCACAGGGTTCAGAAGAAGGGTATTGAGATCAGTTAAAGAGATTTTACTTCCGAATACATTTACCAATTGCGATTGATTAAATGCAGCTTTAAAACTGCGGTGCAACAATGCTTTTGCCTCCAATAATCCAAATGAAAGCACGTTCACACCATCATCAGCGCGGAATTGAAGACGGGTCCAGTTAATAATTCTTTTTTGCAATGCGGCGGTTGGCATTACATTGTAATCGATCAATGTAGCGGCAGCGCAGGCCGTTTTTATTTCTTTTAGCGTGTAGTAGTCATCTACAGGAGTTGCAAGACCAGTAATTTCAAAAGCCCTGGTTTGATATAGCACAGGTGTATGGTAGCCTTTCGCTGAGTCAATCGCGTTTGTAAAATCATTCTCGGTATAAACTGTTTTGCATTCACCTTGCTCAGGAAACAGCGGCGTTTTTCTGGGATAAGTAAGGGAAACTGTTTTCCTGGTGTTGCCGAATTCATCTACTTCCAGAACAAAACTGTGAGAGATCCTTGGGTCGGCAAGATTTCTTTCATATTGGTAGGATATACTCTCGCTGTTCAGCACCAGGAAACACGCGTATTTATAACTCTGTTTAGGTTGCAGCATTTTTATGAAACAGTTTTGCTGCTCAACTGAAAAAGGCTTGTCTGATACTACTGAATCATCAAGCGCGTATACCTCTTTCCTCAATACCATTCCTTTGCAGGCACGAAGCGCCTGCCGCCATTCTTCAACAGACAAATCACCGCTTACGTCAGGCTCCGGTAATAGATTTTCAGGATGTATACTGTTCGATGAATATTCGTGTGCAAAATGGCTGAGTATTTTTTCACGATCCAGGAATGCACCTGTATGAAACCATGTCTTTGTTAATACAGGCGGTTGATGCAGGTCTTGTTGCACCACGTTGTTCATGTTACCTGAACTCTGCTTTATAAAATGGACAATATCTTCCGCGTCTTTTTGATCTACCCGGCCAAATCCCCTGAATTCCCTTTCTGCGTGATCATAATATCCGTGATGATAGAAATACTCGCTTGCAAAACGAGTCTTCATGATCCTGTCGTAAGTCGTCACTTTGGCCAGGCAATGCATTACGAAAGGAAGTTTTGTAATCCATGGATTTCCTTCCAGCCTATCACGTAGGTAAAATTGGGTGGAGGGCTTGTATTCCCACTCCACTTCCTTACCCATATTGTTTTTAAAGCCCGACATCAGGTGCGGCTTTTTTCCATTCATCGGGTCGATATACCTTAAGGGCTGTTCTCTATCCGCGGGAAGCACGCTGCTGCACACAATGCACGCTGTACCGCTGCCTAAAAAATCAAATACAGCAACCTGGTTCATGTTGGATACTTCCGGAAATGGATCGATCACTTGCGGATCGGAAAGAAAACCATTGCCATGCTGATTCAGCCAGATAGTGAATTGTTGCTTTCCGAAGTAAACGATATCAGTAGTACCTGAACCATCCATGTCCGTCAGCTTAATGAATGAAGTATTGAAAAGATCCGGATGATCAAACTGCGGAGCATTATCCATGGATACCCGGGCACCAAACCGGCCATAGCCAAGGTTGGGCCAATAACAGACTGACCCATTCATGATGCGGACAATATCTGTAAGTCCATCACCATTCATGTCGGCCAGGAAAATAGATTGCTCTTTTTCAGCAAAGATCATCCGAGGACTTTTCTCTTCGTCAAAGCTTTGCCAGACCTTCCGGCACGACTCAAATCCTTTTTCACCCAATGATGGATACCACGAAAATAAATTATCCTCGATGATCAATAATTCCGCTTGTCCGTCCCCGTTAAGGTCAATGAATTTTGAGTTCGTAGTATCTAGTCTGACATTCGGAAATTTTTCAAAGGTTTTGAATGGTTCCCATTCATCATCGTCATTAATCTTAAAATAACCTTTTATTTCGCCTTCATACCCTGCAAGATATTTTGAGCCATCGGCGCCGAGTTCTGTAACCTGCAGCTTGCTTCCTGTACCGGCAAAAGATGGTCGGGAAGAAACCGGAAGTGGTTGCGAAAAATTTCCATCGCCGAGGTTTCGTTTATACCAAAGAGCGGAATTCTGTCCTGTTAGCACACCATACAATCCCTCACTATACAAATCCACCCATTGATAATCTACTTCGTTAATTCCTGCAGGGGGAATGGGAATACTGCCAGGAGTCGGAAATTTTACCGTTTTATCCCACGCATGTTTCTGATAGGTGCAAACAACCGGAGGCAATGACTTTTCTGTGTATATACCATCATCATGTTTGGTGTACGCAGTTAAAGAAACTTCTTTGAGAAAATTAAAATTACCCGGCTGGTCGTTGGTATCATAAATAAACTTTGTTGCTGTTACGAGTGCAGAACCACCTGGCAATTCTGAGAAGTGATGATAGAGCATTACTCGGCGACAGATTCGGCAATTTCTAATTTCAAAACCCGCATTGTACATGGAAAATGCATCCTGCCTGAAAGTCCAGTTACCGGTTTCATTGAAAGGAATATTGATGGTGTCATGTTCGCCATAATCAAGTACAGTCTCGAAAAGAAATTGTGAAGCGGCAGGAATGGGATTATCGGGTGAATAGGGATCAATATTCCCCGTGCGCACCCTTTTAAGATAAGTATTCACAATAGCAGCCTCGCCATTCATACGGTTTTTGTTATGCAGCATAGCTGGCATCCCTCCGCCATCTTCCAACTTATATTCATATAAGGCGCAATTGCCTTTATCATCATAGGTGAAATGAATGAACCATTCAAAAATTTTCCGTGCATCGGCCGGATCGGCAATCACCGAGGAAGGAGTGTTCCCATACACAGCCGTTACATTATTTTTTGAAACACATTGCCAGTGAATAATGCCATCAGATTTTTTAGTCCATCGTTCGATCCTTGAAAATGCACCTTCAATACGCGGGCAGTATCTCCTGATCCTGAATTGTCCGTCGGTTGAATCGGTTTCTTCCAATTCCCACTTACCGCCCGAGAATTTCATTTTAGGTACAAGGTCTTCCGCTCCCGAAAAAATATAGGTGTCGGAATCTGACTCATCAAAATATTGCGGCAGCTCTTTGTCTGTTTTTCTCTTGATAGAAGGCAGGTTTAATCCCCATCCTAACCCGAAAGAACTGTTCCCCCTCCCGGAGTTATAAGATACATTGAGTGAAGCACTAAAACCGCGGATAGAAGCTGTGGGAAGCGGAATGGAAAGACTGGCTGAACCGCTCGAAGCATTTACTTCAAATTTCTCATCGATACTCTTAATAGCACCTCCGCCCTTTGGAAGCGAGATAGACGGAATATCAATGTTAAGATTTTTGTCTGCTGCGGATGAACCTTCCCTGGCAGAACCACTAAATCGTTTTTCATTTTTATCATTCTGCGAAGAAGATGAGGTTCCTGAGGTTTCATGATAGTCAGGCATACATTACAGCCTTTCACTTTATGCGGAGTAGGCGATCCTTTAGTCAATTGAAGTTATGAAGTCTCGATACCAGAAGCAATACAACTTATGGGGTATCGAGTAATATTCATGATAAAATAACTTAGTAATATTTATGCGGCAGGTCCTGCCCGTCGGGTTGCTGGCTTAATTGGTGCCTAGTTAGATAGGTAAAAGCTCACGCCACGCAATGATGGAACAATTCGCGAAAACTTCAATTGCGTTACTCTCGTGTATGTGATATCCTTACCGGTACTAACAGCTTTCAGGTAATTGCTTGCATTGAACCAGGTGAACTCGCTGCGGAATACAGAAATTCATTATCAGTGATGGAATAATAATGGAAAGCATCCTTAGTCAGGAAATAAATTAGAATGATGCGCTCATTAAGGATCAGTAATAGCAGCTTCTCATCAAAGCGCCCAGTACTACCTGGAGGATGTGATGAATGCAGTACCCGCTATTATCACTATTTATTAAAGTTTGGATAATCAAAACAGAGGACATGTATACAATGTACAAAGTGGAACCAATCATTGGATAACTGTTTTGGTTCTCCAACTCCGCAGCCTTAACTGCAAAGCATACGCTGAAGCACACAAGGTAGCTGCTCATAGAGTGACTCGAATTCCGTCACTGTTTCATTTAATGGGTAACATGGCTGCGTCGCATTTTTTCTTCTACTGCCGAAGCCAGAGTAGCGTAGTCGAAGGGGGCATTGTGTTTGTCGCCGTTTATGAAAAAAGAAGGAGTTCCATTAACACCACTTCGCACACCGCTTTCAAAGTCTGCTTCAACCTTTTCACGAAGGTGTGGGTCCTTTACGTCGGTTTTAAAAGCTGGTATGTTTAGTCCAAGTTCTTCCGCAAATTCAAGGAGGGCATATTCGTTTAGCAATGACTGTCGTTCAAAAATCATGTCATGCATTTCCCAAAATTTCTGTTGTTTTCCTGCTGCTTCTGCAGCAATGGCAGCGGGGAAAGCATACTCATGCACATTCGCCAACGGAAAGTGCCGGAATGCAAATCGTAAATTTTTGGAGAATGCTTTTTGAATTTGCTTCAATATAGGAAAGGCTGCACCACAATGGGGGCATTGGTAATCTCCATATTCTACCAATGTAACAAGGGCATCAGGGGAGCCCTGTAAGTGATCATTTTTATTTATGGGGGGTGTTAGCTTTGCCATAAGAGTTTATTTTACTAGTTGTGGATGATTAATCTTTTCGAGTGCTTCAATAATTCCATCAGCGCCCGGGTTAACGGCTACAGGGGAAAGATAGCTCCAGGTAATGCTGCCTTCAGCATTTATTACAAAAAGCGCTCTTTCACATTGTCCCTCTTTTTCATTATACACACCATATTTTTTTGCTACTTCCCCTTTCGGATGAAAATCGGCCAGCAAAGAAAAATGTAATTTTCTATCTCGTGCATATGCAGAATGGCACCACTTACTATCCACTGATATGCCTAACAGTTCTGCGTTATACTTCTTAAAATAATTGAGCATTTCGTTGTACAAAGTCATCTGGTCGCCGCAAACAGGGCTCCAATCAGCAGGATAAAAAGCGAGTATGACGTTCTTTCCCCGGAATTCATGCAATGACAATTTTTGATCGGGAGTCGCAAATAATTCAAAATCGGGCGCTAATTCATTTTTATTCAGCATAACAAATAGTATTACTTTAAGGGATGATGTTGTGTAGCCAGGCTTTGGGGAGTCGCACAAATTTGTAACCAATATTCTGTTGCAAAGTAAATCAGACTTTTTGTCTGAAACGTGTGTAATTCACAGTGATCACTCAACGTTTTTAAATATTATCTGACGCGCATCACGTATTGTTCAATCATGTGCCTGCTCAGCATTCTAGATTTTACCAATTACTTAAGCTTGCTCTATCGTAAACAACTTTCTAATAGGTCCAATCCTTCTTCCGCTATTGCTTGTCTGATGGTAAGTGGTGGAAAAAGGGTGAGCGTATTTTCCTGAGTAGTAAACAGCAATCCCTTTTTCAGACATTTTTGCTGAATGCGTTCCGCATACTTCGAATCACTAACCTCGATACCAACCGCCAGTCCGATGATGCGGAGCGTGACGCCGTTCTTAAATTTCATTTGACTGAGTCTGTCCGTAAAACGCTGACTTAAGGCAGTGACATTGCTGAGTATTTTTTCTTTATTTTTTTTCCAATAACGAATGTTTGCAATGGCAGCTTCTACTGCCAAAGGATGCCAACCATAAGTAGAATAAAACTGAAATCCATTCTTTAGCGCTTTGCTGGCGATCTTTGCCGTAGTTATACAGGCGCCCATAGGAGCTAACCCTCCAGTAATAGCTTTTGCGAGGCAAAGAATATCTGGCTGCACACCAAAATGCTCGCACGCAAATAACTTTCCGGTCCTTCCAAAACCGCAGGCAACCTCATCTATCACCAGCAGTGTGCCATAACGTGCACACAAAACGCTTATGCGTTTCATAAATGTATGCTCCGGTATCATTACCCCAAGATTGCAGATCACCGGTTCCATTATCAGCGCAGCAATATCTTTTTTCTTTAACCGGGCTTCCACTTTATCGGCAGCTTTATCGTCCAGTGGAGGGTTAATCTTGATACAATTCGGCAAAAGATTTTTGAATTGGTCTCTGTTTTCTGATGTACCGATACTTAAAGTACCTATAGAGTTGCCGTGATAACTTCCTTCCACCGAAAGGAACTTTGCTCTTCCTGTGTACAACATGGCAATTTGCATGGCAGCTTCCACCGCTTCTGTACCGCCTGTGGCACGAACACTTTTTTGCAGTTCGCCCGGAGCAATGGAGGCGAGCAATTCAGCAAGGTCAACCCAACCCCGATAGTGATATCCCGGTGCTATGTAATCCGGTATTTTTGCAGGATTTATTTTTGCTTGTATCTCTTTCCTTTTCCAGCCCAAATTTCCCACACACCAACCAGCATTAAAATCAATGTACCGCTTGCCATGTTGATCATAAATAAATGCGTCTGTTGTTCTGGATACTTGTATATCCTCAGGCTCTTCCGTGGACATGAAGTACTGCTCCTCCTTTGATTCTTTTTTCATATTAAATATTTTAACCGAGAACAGAATTTAGGATTGTGGAAAGACGAGATTGAATAATTAAAGTCCGCAAGAAGCGCACCTATTTTTATTTGATCAAAAATAGATTTGGGTACAAAAAACCCAACCCATCAACGATGGGTTGGGTTGTCAATAGTTGCCGCACAGCGACTAACTGTCAAGCTTATTAAGTCTTCCCTTTAATTCGGAAATTTTCGCTTGTTCATTGCTGATTGCCTTTTCTATTCTTCCCTTTTTGCGATCCTTTGCTTTCGCTTTCAGCGCAGCAATTCTTTGTCTTCTTTTTTCTTTCAACTGCTCAATTCTTTTCTTTATCCTGTCTTTGTCTTCCTTTACTGCTGCTTTAAACTGTTTCCTATCTTCTGCAATTTCCTTGTCGAATTCTTTTACTTCATCATCTTCGTAGTTCTCGTACACATCATCAACGTTAGATCTAAAGATGTTGCCTCCCAAGGGAGTTACCACGCCATCTACGAATGCCGGGCTATCTTCACTAATTTCTGCCAGTATTGCCACGTCACCTGCTTTCAGGCGATCACTAACCTTATTCACGAAATCTTCAGAAAAATCAATGTAGTCTGTTTCAACAGCTGCTCCAATTGCAGTACCCGTAAGCATTCCAATCACCATACCCACCGGGCCTCCAATAACACCTATCAAAGTACCGAGAGCCATGCCAGAAACCAGGCGCAGTCCGTCGGTCGATTCGCTTTGCAGGGAAGTGTATTCTCCGTCAGCACCTTTTTTAATAATTGCTTTTTCAAAAACGGAAATGTCACCGAAAGATTCTAGCTCTGTGAGCTTATGCGAAGCTTGAATTGCTTTTGCTTCATCAGGAAATGTGAGAACAATAAGGTTTGTCATTGTAAAAAATTTATTTTTTTGTGCCTACTCTATAAAGTTTTCGGCTTCCCTTTGTTTATTTTTTTCTCACTGGAGAAACATTGAACGACCAGTTTTGTCAAACGGCTTTTTTAAAAGTTCCGCTAACGCTGGCGACTGCTTTTTTAACTTCGTTTACATCACCTTTCACAGTTTTTAATGCAAAGGCTAGGTAGATATTCATAAATCCGCCTACGATGAATGCGGATCCTGAAAATGCGATGATGCTAACAACTCCAGCAGCGGGATAATAAAGAATAACACCTCCCAGCACCATAACAACGATTCCCCCAAATAAAAGCCATCCCCATCCACGCACACCAAGCGCTTGCAGATCAAATGAAGTACCCATGAGATAGAAGGAGCGGAATACTAACCAAAAGCCCACGAAGTAAGGTAGCGTCACCATAGTAACAGCAGGATAAAGAAGCAGGTATGTTCCCAACGCCAGGTCTATCAGGCCAGATACAAGGATCCATCCCCATCCCTTCAGCACCGTGCTATTAGCTGATGCAAAAACAATTTGGCTAAGGCCATTGCTAAGCATCAAAATGCTGAACAAAATGCTAAGACTAACATAGCTGGCAGCAGGCGATGCATAAATTGCAATTCCCGTGGCAATGAATAATATTCCCGACACTAGGAACCACCACCAATTTTTGACATTGTATTGAATGTCCTTGATTAAGTTGCTCATAAAATTTTATTTTAAAAGTGATTAATAGTGAAATCATCGAGTTCGGAAGGTGTTTTCTGAGAGGGGAACTTGTCGACTTGATTACAACACAAAGAAAGCATCGGTAAATAGGCGAAACCAATGACGATCGTCAAGATATTCGCTTGATTGACCTCAATAAATAAATGTGAGTAGCCAATTCTATTTATGGCTTGAAATCCTTTTGCGGACGCGACTCAATGTTTCTGGAGTAAGCCCCATGTAAGAGGCGATCATGTGCTGAGGTACACGCTGAACAATATCGGGATAATTACTAATGAGTTCCTGGTAACGCTCTTCTACATTAAGACTGATGACTGATGTCATTCGCTTTGCGAGTTGAATATACGCTTCGGAAGTTTCCAAGAAAGCAAATTCTTGATACTTTGGTGAAAGATTTCGCAGTTCATCGCTTGCGGTTCGCGTAATCATCACCAATTCTGAATCCTCGATCGCATCAATATTGAAATTGGAAGGCTCCCCTGTAAATGTGCTATATAAGTCGGTTATGAACTGGCCCTCCACGGCAAATTCTTTCCAGCACAGTGGGATCCGAAGCTTGGAATTCACGTGACTTGAAGTCGCGGC
>JADMIO011486883.1_pt1 | contig 87587 bp, 66 predicted proteins | sample 8958161 | NCBI WGS metagenome assembly JADMIO01 (sample SAMN16585339, study PRJNA669376) | soil metagenome | isolation source: Crop rotation soil | place: USA: Cullars Rotation, Alabama | collected 2011 | reverse complement strand
CGCGACAACTTGTCCACGTGGAATTCTAAGCTTAGGATCCCAATGTGCTGGAAAGGTCATACTGGGCCATAAAATAGGGCGAACTCACCGAATAGTGACCCGACGTTGTGTGGTATGAGGCAACGTAGGTCGTGTTGGCAAGGATGTGCACTGGAGATGTGAACCGAACCTGCTGCCATCCATTTCCGCCTTCTCCGGTCGACACAGCTCGGGCGAGTAACTGCCCATCAACCGTGTATAAGCTGACGGTGTGCTTCCCGGTGTTTGCAGCATCCTTGAAGAAGCGAATCGCCGTGATATCTCCATTCACATCGGACTTGAATTTCACGCCGACTTCAACGGGAGCTGCGTCGTATTCCCTCTGCTTGTCCGGAATCTCACCGGCCGTCCACAAAGAATAGCCGCTGCTGACTGCCGGAGTGAATACAACATCAACCCAATAGTTGGCGGAACGGAAACTGTCCGTGGGAAAGGTGGGCGTGTCGCCGTAACTGAAAACGCCATTACCCCCTGACGCTGAACTGGCGAGCGCATGCAAGGGTGCGTTGTCATACGACGATCTAAAGAACTCCAACGTTGCCGAGTAGAAGCCGGAAGTCGAGTGGTAAGAGGCAACGTATGTTGTGTCGGCGTTGATGTTTACCGGGGCATCGAACGCAGCTAGTTGCCATCCCGCCGCTGATTCATTGCTCGACACTCCGCGAGCAAGCAAAACGCCCGTTTCGCTCCACAAACTGATCGTATGCGGACCATTGTTGAACGGTCCTTTGTAGAAGCGGATGCCCGTTATGGATCCGCTCGCATCGGATCTAAATTTGAATCCGACTTCTACCGGTTGTGCGTCGTACTCAATGGGGATCTGTGGATTTGCCGAGTCATTCCACAACGAAATGGTTCGCGCCGGAACGGGAGCAGGAGTCGGTGCGGCCGTTGGCGCCGGATCGGCCGGCGTAACGAATGTTTGCGTTGGCGTCGTGCCCACATTGCCTGCAGCGTCCGACGACTTTAGGCGATAGGTGTACGTCGTTGCGGCGCTTAGTCCGGCGACGTCGACCGTATGAGCTGTTGTGAGCGTTGGCCCGATGTTCGCCGTCAGACAACGGCCAGCGGGGCAGGCGCCAATGAATTCAACCTGGCCGGAGGAAGGTTCGTCCGTACTCCAGTTAATCGTTACCGACGACGAAGTGAGATTGCTTACCGAAACTCCGCTGATCACCGGAGGCGTTATGTCGGAAGGCGCCGCCGGAGGAGCAGTCGGATTTGTTGCGGAAAAGAGCTGCTGCACTTCAGCGGCAGTCAACGCCCGGTTGTACACGCGAACTTCGTCCATGGATCCTTGAAAATATAGTCCGTCGCCACGGGCGCCGATGCGGGCATTGACGGGTGGATCGAATACCCTTGTCGGTACATTGGTCAGACGCGAATTGTTCAAAGCGCCGTCGATGTAAAGACGCATGGCAATGCCGGGTTCATACACGCCGACGACATGGACCCACTTATTGAGGGGTACGGGCGTCACGCTATCTACGAAGTTAGATGTGTCAATTGCGGAATCCGGAACTGAGAATTCGAACGCATTGAAATTCTCCACGTTCAGAGACCAGCCGCGTACGCCTGGTCCGCCAGTCTTCGCTATGATGCGGCCGCTGTTGATGATGCCCGTTGGATACACCCACGCCGAGAGCGTCATGGCTCCAGTCAACCGAAGTGGGACGGGGTTTCCCAGGTCAACATAATCGTTGACGCCGTCAAAGCTGAGCGCGGAGCCCGAAGCACCAGTGACCCATGAAGGGCCGTTCGCGAGGGTCCCCGTAAGGCCGTTACCTGAGGAATCCGCAGCGGTCCCACCAGCTCCTTCATCAAACTTCCAATAACCGACAGGACCCTGCGTTACTGGTGAAGGGATCGTCGGTGACGGGGGCGTCGGGGCCGAAGTCGTGAACGTGTCCGTTGTGCTCACGGCCAGATTGCCGGAAGCGTCACTGGATCGCACACGATAAGTGTAAGCCGTCGCCGGCTGCAGGTTGGCGACAGGAATTCCGTGTGACGTCGTCAGCGAAGAAGAGAGCGGTCCAAGACAACCTGTGGCAGGGCAGGGAGAGAGGAACTCTACTTGACCGTTCGCCGCCTCGTTTGTGGTCCAGTTGATCGTGGCTGAAGAAGTCCCGATGTCACTCGCAAAGAGGCCCGTGATTGTAGGTGGTGTCGTGTCGGTTGCCGTGATCGCGGCTGTACTTTCAAGTACGAGAACCCAGTCATTGCCGCTAGCGATCGCACCGGGCGCATCGAATGTTTGCGTACCAGACGCGTTGGCTTGACCGATGGTGGTGTAGCTTCCATCACGCGGGCTGTACCACGATGCTTTTACTGCGGGGCCCGCCAGACGACCCATATTGATCGCGACGGCTCCGCCAGTTGGGACGTAAATCCACGCGTAGCTTCCATTGGATGCGCGAGTTGCCTGCACGTGGTCCAGACCAGTGCCGGGATTGGACGCCAGCAACCCTTGATCGGGAATGCGACCCAGAATTGGTTTGCTTTCGAGAAGTGAACGGAGGAACTGCATCTGAGTCCGCCCTGTGGCATTCAAGGCATCTTTCCAATACGGCAGAGAGTAGGGAATCGGGTACGAGGGGTTCGTGAAGCCGAGGTACAGATTTTCAATCGAGAAATTGCCATATGTATGGCCAAATGCGCCGGCAAAGACCGCCCAGTAGGCTTTTCGTCTGACAATGTCGCCGCCTACCCGCGGTCCGTTGGGGTCGCGGGCATCGCCCCAGTTTTCAATCATGTATTCGTAGGCTGGTTCGCCATCCATGACTGGTTTTGCCGGAACGAGTGGATAGTCGTGTTCTATGAATTGATAGTTTTCGACCCCTCGGTCTGCTGCATCGCGCGCATAGCCGGATTGCAGAAGATTGAAGTCGAGCCATGGGGACGTATGGAAATCTTTCGAGGAGGATCCCAGGTTGGGATGGATCGACATGGGCTGACTTCCGCCTCCGTCGCGAATGCCATTCGCCATGTTGTCGAAAATGCTATATCTGCCGGCCCCAATCTCGCCGTACTCGCCACTGACGACCCAGAGAACGTTGTTTCGGCTGCCATATCGTTGGCCTAGCCACTTCCCAAATCGGTATGCTTTTGCCAGATCGTCGCCGAACGCCAGGTTGTAATCCGCTCCCCACATCACGACCAGAGCCGTGTAGATTCCGTGCGCCTCGGCACGGCTCACCAGCCAATCGACTTTCGGCCAGTAATTTGGATTTGGAGTGTCGGGATTACCGTTGAGAAAAGGCGGTTCTCCGATTTGCTCGAAGTAGTAGTAGCTGACATCCACGAGCACGCCGTTGAACTTCTTTTGCTCAGCGTCGGTGAGATACAACTCGATGTCGGCTTCACTCACTTTCGCTAAATGCCAGGCTGTATCTCCCATCCAAAAGAAAGGAACACCGTCCTGACGTTCCAGAAAACGTCCGTCGGAACTGACTCGCAAACGAGATGTCTTGGTTTGTGCGTTAGCGTCAAGCCCTATTACGGTCAGGGCAACCAATATGGTCAGAAAGAGAAACGAACATCGAAATGATTGGCGGAGCATGGAAACGAAAGGAAAATTTTCAAAACGGTACTGATTAAACATGAAATCCTTCCACGGTGTTGCGACCCATCGGGAAAACCGAATGACTGAAAGTTCCCCGTTTGGAACATTCGTTCCATTTGGAGAGGAAGGCCGAACCTAGCTTGCCAGCCGGCTTCGTTACCCGAACGTATGTTGGTTGTTTCCAGTAATAGAGCCGTGTTATGGGCTCTGATGCTTACACGCGAACGGGTCCTCTTACAAAAGTGAGAACAAATGATCAAAGACGCTCGGGAAGGTTCCTATGTTTAGTTTGTTTTCTTAATTACAAACCGAACCCGTACGCCCGTCTTCGCAAGTTGCCGACCAAAAAGGTTGCTTACCAAAGTTAGGAGAGAAGCTCCGCAACACTCTTCCCTGAGCTGCGTCGCCTGAAGGCGTGGCCATCGAGCAACATCAGGTCATGGCAACATCAACCTGGCAGCAACTGAAGCCGGAATTCTATCTCGTGAGCCGGGATTTTCAACGCCGAAATTCGTAAAAAGTCATTGAGCCAGTTCATGATGTAGCGCACAGTGATTGCGTTCCTTCCATGCAATTTTTCCAAAAGAAACAAAATGCAAAAAACTGCTTGACCGCGATCTACGACTTCTGTAGCATCGCCGCGCACTCCAGGATCGACGGCGTGTTAAGGAAGACAATTTTCTAATAGCAGGCGCCACCTGGTTCCACGTTCAAACATAAAACGAAAGTGAAGGGACTACTCTCGGTTGATACGCGGAGTGCTGTTTTAGCTATCGGGGGAAGAGCGTACACGCCCACTTTCAGATAGCAAAGACACCCAACCCAATTCTCTCTCGGAACACTTATTTGATTCGGCGGGAGTGTGTCCTCCCGCAGAGCTAGGAGCGATACGGATGAAATCCGGAATCAATTCAATCGTCACACTTGTAAACGGCGTCATGTCAAACCGCAGATGGCGCACGGCGATAGTCATTTTTTCTTTTTTGATGACTCTCTCTTTTGGAGTCATATCGAGTGTTCCTACGAGAGCGCAGTCACTGGGGCAGCTAGCCGACAGTTGGAACGGCGTGCATTCGTGGTTGAGCTTACGGATTAATGGCAATTACACGGACTCGTATCTGGCATCAATTGCATTCCGTTACGATTTCGCGTCCTCTTACCATAACGCGGTAATGGCGGCAGCTAATCCACAACTCGTCAGCGCCGCTTACCGGACTGCGACGCAAGACAATTTTAACCACGGCCTTACGTGGTACCAGGCAAACCATCCCGATTGGATGCTGTACACGTGCAGCAGACAGCCTATTTTGGCTTATGGAAACGACGGCCCTGCTCCCGACTTCACCAACCCTGCGGTCGTCGATTATCAATGGAGCGCTATGGCACCAAACGGCCCGAACCTTCTCCTGGACAACACGTGGTTGGATAATGATTATCCGAATTTTTCATTAGGCAACTACTACCAGGCTTGTGGCGTCTACGCTTCTCCCGGCCAGTGGGTCCAGAAATTTGCAGGCATCGGGTCTTATGCGACGGTGCCCGATCCGAACTTCACGCAAGGAATGATCACCTACCTCGGTCAATTGACAAGCAGACTTCATGCGCGCCAATCCCCGACCGGTCCCGGTCTGTTGTTCGTAAACTCAGATCCGAAAGTCGTGGCGAGCAACTCGGCACTGACGACAGGACTTCTCAATTCGATTGATGGGATTCAGACCGAAGGCGGCCAATACGGTTGGGAATACCCTGGAGATCTATGGCTGAACAACATCAAGTTTGCCGAACGGGCAGATGACCTCAATAAAGGCGTCTACCAACAACTCTGCCCCGTAGCGAGTTCAGAAGCCACTATTAACCCGGCGTATGTACGGTACGCCCTCGCGGCTTACCTACTCGCTAAAGGTCACCACACGGCGTTGAAGATGAATCCGGACTCAGATTGCGGCTACTATCAATATTCTTCGAACATTTATTGGCCTCAGGAATTCGAAACCACACACAAGGGTTCCGGTGTCCCGGGCGCAACAGGCATTGGCACACCATGCGCACGACAGTCTTTGGCTGCTGGTCCAAACCCGGCGATTTACGGCGTCGGCGTGTACATGCGGGAGTACAGCGGCGGAGTCGCTCTGGTGAATACGAGTCTGGCTGGAGGAGTTACTCTTGGTGCTGCTTACACTGCGGTACTTCCTCCCGGCAGTACCTATCGCGATATTTACGGCAATCCTATCGGTTCCTCCGCAACAGTCCAACCGATGAGCGGCATGATATTGCTAAAGACGAGCAATCCCGTTTGCTCCAACGGCGTCGTCTCCTCCCCTACTCCTCCGCCCGCGGCGCCGCCGGCTGTGTCCGCCATTTCGGTAACTAACATCACTTCCTCAAGCGCAACGATTAACTGGACTACCGACAAGTCTGCCGACGGGCAGGTGGAATTTATCAACCCGTGTCCGACAGGTGGATGTTTCACGCCGGTAGCCTCTGGTTTCGTCACGAGTCATTCGATCAATGTTTCAGGACTCGCGGCGAATACCTTCTACAGCTACCGAATTCGAACCAGCGATGCTGCAAGCAATCTGACGATCACCGCCAATCAGAATTTCACATCGGGGTCAGCTCCTGCTGCTCCTGCTCCTCCGCCGCCAACTGGCGGGACTGGCGGTTCCGGTGGAACTGGCACCCTTACCGGCGAAATCTCCGCCTGGAACGATCTCACGAGACCGGCAGTAGGCAATGAAATGGATCCGCTACCGGTTGAGGTCGGGGTGAAGTTCAAATCCGATGTGAGCGGTCCGATAACCGCAATTCGTTTCTACAAGGGTTTTCTGAACAACGGAACGCATACGGTCAGTCTGTGGTCCAGCGCCGGCGCACTACTTGGCCGCGCTGTGTCCTCGAATGAAACATCGCAGGGATGGCAAACGGTGAGATTCGCAACTCCAGTCACGATTGCTGCGAACACCACCTATGTTGCCTCGTACCACACGACGTCCGGGAACTATTCGATCACCGAGCCGTACTTTACGTCTCAGTACAACAACGGTCCTTTGCACATGCTGGCCGACGGATCGTCGGGAGGTAACGGCGTCTACAGATACACCGGGAGTCCAGCGTTCCCCAATTCGAGCTATATGGCCAGCAACTACTGGGTCGATGTCGTCTTGGGCACTACGGGTGCCGCGACATCGCTTTGGAACTCAAACGCGGTGCCGGCCAGCCCGAATGCAACGGATCCTTCGCCTGTTGAAGTTGGGGTGAAATTCAGATCGGATGTGAATGGTACGATCTCGGCGATCCGATTCTTCAAGGGTTCTCGAAACACCGGAACTCACACCGTCAGCTTATGGTCAACGAATGGAACGCTGCTGGCACGTGCTGTTTCGAGTAACGAAAGCGCGTCGGGATGGCAGCAGGTGAATTTGACTTCGCCTGTTGCGATCACGGCAAACACAACCTACATCGCCTCTTATCACACGACCTCGGGCTTCTACGCGATAACTCAGAGCTACTTTGCGTCTCCGTACGATAACGCGCCGCTGCACGCTCCTGCGGATGCCGCATCGGGCGGTAACGGCGTATACAGGTACACTTCGACGCCCGGTTTCCCAGGAAACACATGGTCGGGGTCCAATTATTGGGTGGACGTTGTCCTGGGTCCGTAAACAGATCGCAGACCGCAATCTGCGATAGACACAAACTTGGCACCATGTCACCTTGTCTGACATGGTGCCGCACCAATTGCATCTAAATAACTCGGACGACCGTTGGCGATGATCGCATCGATTCTGCGCCATGTACGCAACGGCACGTTCGGATCGGTGGTCAAGTCGAGGTTGGGACGACAGAACGAAAAGGATTTCCCACGCACGCGCTGGACGGCGAATACCGAAGACAAGGCAATAGAATTTCTTTTGCTGCGCGTTCATGAACTTGTCGCACGCACCAACAAGCCGAGGATCGCCGTTGTCGGCAGCCCAGGGCAGGTGAGAGAGTCGTTCCTTAGCCAACTCGGAACCTCTGTTGATCCTCTCGTCCTCGATCCGAGTGAACTCAAGACGCTTCGCGATCACGATCCCGCGAATATTTCTTGTGTTGTGTCGACCTGCTTTGATGCGTTTTCTGCGTTCGAAATCGGCCAATTGCTGCTCGGCAGCTCGGAAACGGCGCAGATTCCATTCGAGAACGTCGTTCTCACGCAACTCCCGTTTGATCGAATCGAGAAAGTCGACCGATACCGCTCCGCATCCTTCACATCGCCTCTGTTCGCCGAGCCGATAGACTTTATTTCGATCTACAAAGAGTCGCTCACTCGCTTCGGACAGAAGTGTGAAATACGAGACTACCTCGATCTATGCCAGGGGCTCTTACACGTCGTCAGGTCCAAGATTCCGGGCGGCATCGCGGAGTTCGGTTCCTACAAGGGCCACAGCGGCTACCTCATCGCGCAGACGCTTAAAGAACTCAAGTCTGATAAGCCCGTCCTGCTCTTCGACATGTTTCAGGAGTTTCCGAAGGAGCGGTTGGGAATCGACTATTTCTGGGATGGACACGAGGTCAATTTCGAAGAGGTTCGCGAAAAATTCCGCGGGTTTGACAACGTACAGCTTGTTAAGGGTGATTTTACCGAGACGATCCGCCAATTTCCGGACCTGCAGCTAAGTCTGATCTACATCGATTGCGACTCGTACCGAGCCACGAAATTCCTCATCAATCATCTCTTCCATAAGCACCTTAGCCCCGGCGGACTCCTCATCATTGAAGACTATGGCCACCCCGCCCTATTGGGAAGCCGCCTCGCCGTACACGAATCTTTGAACCCGGCCGTAGGTTTCTTCTCGTTCTATTCGCAATTCAGCGGTTTTTATATCGTTGCAAAGAATTTTTGAACCGGCATCCGGACGGCGTTATGTTAAAAAATCAGGGCAAGAAAGAGCGTCTTCGCTAACGGAATCCGCAACTTTGTCGAGTAATTTGTACGGATGAGTAGTGCAGCTCGGAGATTAGTTCCAACGGCCGACGGCACAGCGACGGCTGGCCCGGCTTTCCGCACCGACATCGAAGGACTGCGCGGCATCGCCATCATACTCGTCGTTGGCTATCATGCCGGGCTGAGCTGGCTCTCCGGCGGTTATGTCGGCGTCGACGTCTTCTTCGTCCTCTCCGGCTTCCTGATTACCGGACTCCTCCTTCGGGAAATCGCGCAGACGGGTACCATCCATTTTGCTACGTTTTACGCCCGTCGAGTTCGACGGCTACTGCCGGCATTGGCGCTGACCCTACTTGTGACGATTGCCGTGAGCGCTGCGATTTATCCGCCCTTCGAAGCGAATCAAGGTGGGTTCGGTGCGACAGCCGTCGCCACAGCGGCGTACGTCAGCAATTTGTACTTTGCAGCTACGGCAACGGACTATTTCGGACCGAATAAGGAAAACAACGCCTTCCTCCATACCTGGTCTTTATCTGTGGAGGAGCAGTTCTATCTGCTGTGGCCGCTCTTTGTCCTTTTCGCGGTGAAAATGTTTTTCGCGAAACGCAACACCGCCACAAGTTACGGTCGTGTCGCCTGCTGGATGGCGGCAGCGACCGTTGTTTCCTTCGCTGTGTCCTTGTATCTAACGCCGCGGCAGCAGTCATGGGCCTATTTCTCGTTGCCTTCACGCGCCTGGGAGTTCAGCCTTGGCGCACTCGCCGTCTTAGTGCCTGGGACCGTGGGACGGTCTCTTCGCAACTCCGCTGGCTCGGTGCTCGTTTGGATCGGTCTGGCCGGAGTCGTGGTGGCGTCGGTTGCGTTTGGGCGTACGACGGTTTTTCCGGGAATGGCAGTTTTACTGCCGGGTCTTTCGACAGCTCTTCTGCTTTGGGCCTCGACGAACCATCCAGGCAACTCGCTGACAAGAATCCTGAGCGTCGAGCCGTTACAAGTCATTGGTCGACTTTCTTATTCCTGGTATCTGTGGCATTGGCCGGTGCTGGTTTTGGGCGCGGCGATTATCCCTACATCGCTTCCGATGCGCCTGGGGCTTGTCCTGTTTTCGCTCGGATTGTCGGCAATGTCTTATTACTTCGTAGAAAACCCAATTCGACAAAACCGGCGTTTGGCGAGACGTCCCATCTATTCGCTTGCTATGGCGGCACTCCTCGCCGCGACGGGCATCGCAGCCGCGTTGGCGTGGCGGTCTTCCTCCATCGCAGCGACCAAGGATCCGGACCAAGTCCGATTTATTCAGGCCCGTGGGGATGGGCCGAAATTGACGAGCGACTGCTCGTTGAATTATTTCGATGTCGAGGTCAAGCCTTGCAGCTTCGGTGATCCAAACGGAACACAGTCGGTTGTGGTTCTTGGTGACAGCCATGCAGCGCAGTGGTTTTCCGTTTTTGAATCGATTGCTCAGCGACGCGGGTGGCGGCTCGTTCCAATGGTTAAGTCCGCGTGCGCCATGGTTGACGCGGAATTCTATTACTCGCTGTTGGGACGCATGTACACGGAATGCGGTGTGTGGCGTCAGAAAGCGATCGGGAAGATTCGCGAGATGCGGCCCATCCTCACGGTCGTTTCCTCTTCGGATGGATATGCATTTACGGATGCCCAGTGGAATGAAGGCATCTCCAGCGTGTTCCGGGATCTGTCTCAAGCCAGCCAGAACGTGTTGGTTCTACGGGATACTCCGAGTGCCGAGTTCGACGTTCCCATGTGTCTTGCGCGTCGTCTTTGGCGTCCCTCCTTCGTACCGACCGCGTCATGCGATTTTTCCCAACCGCCACCATCTCCGGTGTTTGAGATCCAGAGCCGCACGGCACAAAAGTTCAAAAATGTCGAGGTTTTGGATCTGACGGCGGAAATCTGTCCTGGTGGAATTTGCAGGCCCGAGCGCGACAATCTGATCCTGTATCGCGATTCGAACCATCTCACGGCCTCGTTTCTGAATACGCTCGAAGGCGTCATTTCCGGCCGTATCGACCGTGTTTTGAACGAACAAGCCTCAGGCGGGCGACCCCCATTCGATACCGCTTTGTTACGGACGGGTCAGTAACGCCACGGCCGACGAATTTGCGGTTTAGATTTCTAAGACACGAGTTTAGGATTAACGGCTGGGCAAGGCCCATACACACAAATCACGGAAGACATAGGTAGCATCATCTATGAAGAAAGCTCTGATTACGGGTATCACAGGACAGGACGGATCCTATTTGACCGAATTGCTTCTCTCGAAGGGATATGCCGTGTACGGCATTATCCGGCGTTCCAGTTCATTCAACACGGAGCGGATCGACCACCTCTATCAGGACCCGCATGAGTACGGCGCGCGATTGCGACTGGTATATGGAGATCTCAATGACGCCAGCTCTCTGAATAAGATCATTCGGACTGTCGAGCCCGACGAGATCTACAACCTGGGCGCCCAAAGTCACGTTCGCGTCAGCTTCGACGTTCCGGAATACACGGCAGAGGTAACAGGACTCGGCACGATCCGTTTACTCGAGGCGATTCGCGAAGCCGGTGTGAGAACGAAGTTCTACCAGGCTTCGAGCAGCGAACTGTTCGGCAATGCGCCGGGTCCCCAAAACGAGCAAACGCCCTTTCAACCCCGCAGCCCGTATGCAGCAGCCAAGTTGTATTCCTATTGGATGACGGTTAACTATCGTGAAGGCTATGGCCTGTTCGCCTGCAACGGAATCCTGTTCAACCACGAATCTCCACGGCGTGGAGAAACCTTCGTGAGCAGAAAAATCACCAAGGCTGTTGCCCGCATCAAGCTGGGAGTGCAGGACAAGCTCTATCTCGGCAACCTCGACGCGAAACGCGATTGGGGCTATGCCGCGGACTACACAGAAGCCATGTGGATGATGTTGCAGCAGGAGCATCCGGACGATTACGTCATCGCAACCGGCGAAACACACTCGGTCCGGGATTTCCTGGACGAAGCGTTTGGGCATGTGAAGCTGGATTGGCACAAGTACGTCGATATTGACCCTCGATATTACCGCCCGACTGAGGTCGATCTGCTTCTCGGCGACGCTTCTAAGGCGCGCAACCTTCTCGGTTGGAAGCCACGCGTGAAGTTCCAGGAATTGGTGCAGATGATGGTTGATGCGGACCTGCAGGCGGAGTCGAGACGGCCTGGCGTCGCTTCGATCGGAAGTAACGCATGAGCTTTTGGACCGGCAAACGTTTTGTCGTTACCGGTGGCTCGGGGTTTTTGGGAAAGTGCCTCGTTGACAGGCTCCGAGCCAAATCACCGGCCGACATTTTCATTCCCCGCCGCAGTGCTTATGACCTGGTGCAGGAGAGCCACGTCGAGCGGCTGTACCGGGACGCACGACCGGATGTGGTCATCCACCTCGCCGCCGAAGTTGGCGGCATTGGAGCCAATCGGGCAAATCCCGGCAGGTTTTTCTATAACAACCTGATGATGGGAACGCAGTTGATCGAGCATGGTCGTCGCTACGGTCTGCAGAAATTTGTCGCGATCGGCACGATTTGCGCTTATCCGAAGTTCGCCCCTGTTCCGTTTAAGGAAGAGAATATCTGGGACGGATATCCGGAGGAGACGAACGCGCCCTACGGTCTGGCGAAGAAGATGCTTCTCGTCCAATCACAGTCCTACCGGCAGCAATACGGCTTCAACTCGATTTATCTTCTTCCCGTAAATCTTTACGGGCCCGCCGACAATTTTGATCTCGAAACCTCGCACGTCATTCCGGCCATGATTAGAAAATGCGTGGATGCCGTTAACAGGCGCTCAGACGAGATCGTTCTCTGGGGCACCGGTAGCCCGACTCGCGAATTCCTATACGTCGATGATGCCGCGGACGCGATTCTACTTGCGACCGAGCATTACAACGGTGCGGACGCGGTGAATGTCGGATCCGGAATGGAGATCAGCATCAAGGACCTCGCACAACTGATTGTTCGCCTCACCAATTATCAGGGCCGTATTGTCTGGGATGCGAGCAAGCCGGACGGACAGCCGCGGCGCTGCCTGGATGTGAGTAAGGCGCAGGCCTTGTTTGGATTTCGCGCCGGCACTCCATTCGAAACCGGCCTGAAGCGAACTATTGAGTGGTACCAAAGCCAACCGCAGCGGTAGCCGGCGTCTTCCCAAATCTCGCCTGTCAGACTCTTTTCAGCAACGCGTGCTTTGCGAGCAACTCCGCTGTGCTTTTGATTGCTTCGAATTTATAGCCCGAGCGTTGGGCGATATCGAGCAGGCTGTGTTTTCCGTCGGAAAGATTCAGCACCCACAGAATGGCCATTTCATTCAGTTGAGTGTGGTTTTGTCCCCCGACGTTTTGATAGAGGCCCCGCTTGCCTAAGCGAGGTTCGCACTTCGGGTTCTGGTTTACATACACGCCATTGCTGTCGAGAACATCGAGAACGGAAACGCATTTCTGAAATGTGTCGGTCAGGCCTTCCCGGCTGATGAAGCTCATATCGTCGGCCGACGTGTGGTATTCCGGGTATTTACCGAAGGGAGTGCGCATGACACAACCTACGGAAAGATCAAAACCCGGCGAACAAAACTGCCGCTCATCGTATCCATACGGATAGAAGTCGATGATTTCGGACTTGTCGGCGCAATTTCCCAGAACATAGGCAAAAACGCGGTCGATCTCTCGATCGCCCCCTCGCGAGCGCTTGTACGTGAAAGGTCCTTTGTCCCCGACGCCGGCGAGAACAAAGCCATGTTTGATCGAGCCGACACTTTGCTCGTTGAGCGCGAGCCATGTAATCGAGCCGATTGTTCCAGGTATAAACAAGAATCGGTACGAATAATGACGCGGCGCGTCCGCTAGACGCTTTGCAAGGGACACCATGACGGCAATGCCGGAAAGGTTGTCATTACAAAGCGACGGATGGCAGATGTGGCTCGATAGAAGGACCTCGTCCTTCGTTTCGCCAGGGATGAAGTACTCGCCATAGGTCAGATGGCCGTCGGTCAGAGAGGAGTCAATGGAGACTTCGTATTCAGGATCGGTCAGTTCAGCGAGTTGCCGGTGCGTCAGGCAAAAGCCCCAGCTCTCTTTGTAATAACTCGTTCGGTATGGAATCCAGTCGGGGTTTGCCGGCAAAGTGAATAAGTGTTTCTGAAGTTCTTCCAGCGGGAGCTTGCCATGGAATGGAATGCTATATCCCACCACGTGCAGGTTCGATCGCGCGAAATCAACAACCTTTTCACCTTGAAGCGTTTTGATGGACGCTCCCCGAATGTTCCATTCCTTGGGCACGGTCCAGTCGAAAACCTGCGTTCCCGATGGAACCTCGCGAATTTCCAGTGGAATCCGGTTGCGGATCAGCTGAAGCGTCTCTCGTGTGCCGTCGCCGGTAATGCTGCGGCAGATGGGAAATAACTCTGAGATCAGAGAGTACATCTCCGATGCCGCGCCGCTCTTCTGCTCTTCAGAATTACAGAACATGTTGAAGTCCGCGCCGCAGAGCTTCAGCGAGCCCCGCCGGCGTTCCGATATCGAGATAGGTTTCTTCGCTGAGAACAATGGCTTCGATCTTCAGACCTGCATGAACTGCCGCCTGGATAACGTGACCCGCGCTGATTTCGAACGCGTGCGCGGATGCACGATTTTGATCCGCGTAACCGTGTAAGAACTCCGTGAAAACGGGTGTCCAGAGGGCCAGCGCCCAACTGTATCGAAATGGATCGTCATGCGGCTTGAGCGTCATCTCTCGAACGACGCCTCGTTCATCGAAGTCCACAAGGTCGTTTTGAAGTCCAGCCGTTGCCCGGCACACGCCTAACGTGACATCCGCACTGCTGCGTCGTTGCTGATCGAGCATCTTCACAAATGCATCCGGCGGGTTTAGAAGAATGTCGGGAAAACCGAATGCGACCCGGCCATGCCGGACGAATGGGTAAGCATGGTCGAGGGTGAACGGAACGCCCGGTGATTCGTCAAGTGGCAGGTATGCAAAACGCATGTTGAAGCGGGAGCCGTCACCGAAATAACCGGGGATGTCCCACTTGCCGGGCCGGAGCACGAAGTAAGCTTTTGAAGCGCCGGCGAGACTCATTTTTTCCAAGAGGAATTGCGATACGACCTTAGGACCGCCGCCCATTTCGGCGCGTGGCGGCTCCACCGGATACACTTCCTTGCTGCAGGGCAATGGCGAGATGCGTGTGGCACGCCCAGCAGCAGGAATTAAGCCGATCACTTCCATTGTGGAGATTTTGCGGGAACGAAATCGGGATACGCCGCGTCGCGTGAGGAGATGATGCGGTTTGCCTCCGGCCATTCAATTTTGAAGGCTGGATCATTCCATCGAACACCCTTCGAATATTCCGGCGCATAGAATTCCGAGATCTGGTACGCAATCGTCGTGTTGTCTTCCAGAGTCTGGAATCCATGGGCGCAATTCTCGGGAACGTAAACCATCCGACAATTTCCAGCACTCAATTCCACAGCGATCCACTCCGTGAACGTTGGAGAGTCGGGCCTGAGATCCAGAACGACGTCGTAAATCGCTCCGGCCGTACACGAGACAAGTTTGGCTTCGGCGCACGGCTCTGTTTGATAGTGCATTCCGCGCAACGTACCGCGCTTACGGTTGAACGACACGCTGCACTGCGCGAGATCGAAACTTAATCCGCGTTCAGCGAATGTTCTCTTGCACCAGGTCCGCGCGAAAAATCCACGCTCGTCTTCCAGCTTCTGGATGTCCACGATGAAAACACCCGGAAGCTTCGTTTCAGAAAAAATCATGAGTAGATCTGGACTGAGGGAATAGGCACCACGAACTTCCCGCCCCATTCCCGAACAAAGCTCATCTGCTCCATCACTTCATCTTTCAAATTCCAGGGCAGAATTAATACAAAATCCGGCTTCGTCTCACGGATTTTTTCAGGCGGATAGATTGGGATGTGGGTTCCGGGCAACAGTCGGCCCTGTTTATGAGGGCTTCGATCGACTGTGTAATCGAGAAAATCAGTACGGATGCCGCAATAGTTCAGAAGCGTGTTTCCTTTCGCCGGAGCCCCATAACCCACGATTGATTTGCCGTTGTCTTTCGCGTCGATCAGGAATTCGAGAAGCCGCCGTTTGGTTTTCTTGACCTGTTCGTCAAATGCCAGGTACGCCCCCAGCGACCGCAGTCCGGCCTTTTCTTCTCGCGACAGCAAGTCTCTCACGGCTGCCGTTACAGGTTTCAGCCTGTCTTCCTGGTGACAAACGTAGACTCGCAGTGATCCCCCGTGTGTGGACAACTCTTCCACATCGAAAACTGTGAGTTGGTGTCGCGTGAAAAGATTCGCGGCAGCGGTCAGAGAGAAATAGGACACGTGCTCGTGGTAAATCGTGTCGAATTGGTTGTGCTGCATGAGTTGGACCAGGTGGGGGAACTCAAGCGTGATAACGCCATTCTTTCCGAGAAGGATCTTCAGACCAGCCACGAAGCCATTCAGGTCCGGCACGTGCGCGAAAACATTATTCCCAATGATGAGATCCGCCTGTTTTCCACGCGAAACCAACCGTCGCGCCGCGTTCTCGCCGAAGAACATGACCTCGGTCGGTATGCCGCGACGAATCGCCTCCTGCGCGATGTTTGCTGCCGGTTCGATGCCGAGAACGGGGATTCCTTTTGGCACGAAGTATTGCAACAGGTAACCGTCATTGCTCGCGATTTCGACGACCCAACTCTGAGTGTTCAGCGCAAACCGTTCGGCGACTTTTTCGGTATAAGTTCTGGCGTGTTCCAGCCACATATCGGAGAACGACGAGAAATACGCATAGTCGGAGAAGATATCCTCGGGTCTCGCGACGGGCTCCAACTGGACGAGAAAACAGTGCAGGCATACGCGTGTGTGCAGCGGAAAAAACAGCTCGTGCTGACCGGCTTGCTTCGCACTGACATAAGAATTTGCAAGCGGCGACATACCTAGATCGACGAAAGTTTGCTGCAGCTGTTGACCGCAACTCAGGCAGGGCGGGTGCGTCACTTCTTGTTCAACCATGGTCGGTGACATTACGGACATTCGGTTCCTCCGGCTCTCAAGCGGGACCTCAAACATTTCACGGGGTCGCTCCACTTTGAGCGCCGTGAAGCTGCCACAGGGCGCTTCTGCTGAACCGCGTGAGAATATACTGCGGTCCTACCCCGTGCAAGTGGCCTAGCGCTGAACTCCCCTAGTCTGGTCATATCGGCTAACGCGCTGGTTTTTCTTAACAAAGATCGTCGTTTGCACAACTAAGTTGGTGGAATTCGGGGCTCTTTCTCCAAGTTAAGTTAATGAAAAATAAGATAAATACGAGCTTGAAACGCAAGGTACCTTGCGTGCCATCTCGGGCCGGGTCTCATCGCGACCGCTTCCAATTTCCGCGGCCGCTCCACCGAGGCCTATCGGAGGGGTTAGTTGCTCGATCGATCTGTCGCTTACGCAGCCCAAAGGACGGCCCGGAACCCTATCGCCAAAAGTCTGTTTGTAGCCGTGGTCCTGCTCTGCTCCACTGTCGGCTTTTCGCAAACAACGACTTCGACTGTAGACAATGCCTCGCTGTTAAACGTGACAAACATCACTGCCAGTTCTTCGGGCTTCCGTGATCCCTTCCATATCTCGATCCTAAGCGGCTATGCGTATGTATCGGACTCGATCGATTCCGCGATCAAAAAAGTGTCTCTGACGGACGGATCTGTAATCACGATTGCCGGACAGTCCGGGAGCTTCGGATCGGTGGACGGGATTGGTACCGCAGCCCGGTTCGGTCTGCCGGCAGGCGTGTGGGCCGACTTCACTGGCGTTTATGTCACGGATGCCTACTACGATGTCGTGCGACGGATTTCTTTCGCAAATGGCGCTGTGACTACCGTGGCCGGTTCGGCCACAGCCGCTCCGGGTTCCGCCGACGGGATCGGAGCTGCAGCACGATTTCATTCACCGCAGGCCGTGTGGGGAGATCAGACGAACCTTTACGTCTGCGACACTTTGAATTTCACGGTGCGGAAGATCGTCATTTCGACGGGCGCTGTGACGACCCTCGCCGGCACTGCTGGTGCGCGTGGGACAGCCGACGGATTGGGCGCCGTGGCTCGCTTCTATGCACCTTCCGGCATCTGGGGCGACGGCACGTTTCTGTACGTTGCCGACGGAAACAGTATTCGCAAGGTCGCAATCGCGAACGGGAACGTGACCACGCTGGCCGGCGATCCGGCTCAAGGAAGCTACCTCGACGGGCCCGCGCCTCAAGCGCGGTTCAGCTTTATCTCGGGACTTTGGGGGAACTCGCTCAGCTTATTTGTCGCCGATTCCGGAAACAATGTAGTCCGCCGAATAACTCTAAAAAGCGGAACAGTGAGCACGATTGCCGGGGCTCCATTGACGCTCGGTATCAACGACCCGTCAGGCGTCGCCGGCGACGGCACGGATCTGTACATCGTCGAACGTCTTAGTTCCAACATCAAGCGAGCCATTGCACCTGGGCCATCGCCGAATCCACCGCCTTCGTCACCGTCTACCGGCAATACGACTCCAACAACTCCGCCTGCACCGGTTGCGCCGACACCTCCTCCTAGCGCCGGAGGACCTCCTCCAGCTGCTCCAACCGCCAGCGGTCTTAGCGGGAATACCGCTAGCAGCGCGCCGCCGGAGAGCGGTAACAACACGCTGCGGTTCCAGCTCCAGAATCGTGCGTGGGCGTCGGAGACGACATCAGGTGACGGCGAAGGTATCCAGACTGGGTACGCTCGCATCAAAGCAACTGACGGCACTTCGTCCGCTTCCGGAATGGCGATATTCAGCTATCGGCGCGATGGCGTGCTCGTGTCGGAAGCCACGGTTCCTTCATCGCAGTGGGTACGATCGGGACGATTACCCGCGCAGGTCGACGGTGTCGTTAACACTGGACTTGCCCTCGCCAATCCGAATATCGAGAACGCAACGGTTGTTTTCTACTTCACTGATGCAGGAGGCATGCCGTTATATTCCGATTCTTTTGTTCTCCCGTCAGGCGGTTTGGTCAGCGGCTTCCTGAACCAAAGTCCGTTTGCACCGAAAACACCGGTCGACTTGGCCAAAGCTCGCACCTTCACATTTATGTCGAGCGTGCCGTTGGGTGTGACGGGCATACGCGGTTTCACTAACGAACGTTCGGACTTCTTGTTTACGACTTTGCCGGTTGTTCAACCGGATGCGGCTGATATCGAGCCGATCGTCTTTGCGCATTTTGCTCAGGGCGGCGGATGGACAACGCAGCTCATGCTGGTCAATCCAACGAATAACACGATATCGGGAACAGCGGCTTTCTTCAGTCCAGGAAGCGTTACGGGTGGCCAGTCCGAAAACTTGACATACAGCATCGGACCGCGCTCAGCAATCACGCTGCAGCCTTCGTCTCGTCCGGAGTTGCGCGTGGGTTGGATCCGCGTCACGCCGGATCAGGATTCGGCGACCCCGGCCGGCATCTCACTGTTTTCGTTCCAGGCAAACGGCATAACCGTTACACAGGCCGCCGTTCCATCAATGAAGGAAGGGCCGGCTTTCCAACTCTATGTCGAGGGATCCGGCGACTTCCTCAATGCAGCGTTGGGTTCGGTTCAAAGTGGATTTGCTCTGAGTAATCCGAGTGACGGCAATGCCGCTCTCAATCTGGAACTGTTCGCACTCGACGGCACACCTACTGGGTCGCGCGTCTCGTTGATCGTCCCGGGGCACGGTCACCTTGCGATGTTCTTGAATCAGCTTCCGTTGCCTCAGATATCGCCATTCCGAGGTTTTCTGCGCATTACCGGATCTCCGGTTGCAGTTGTGGGATTGCGTGGGCGCTATAACGAGCGCGGAGACTTTCTGATCACAACAACATCTCCAGCGGCGGAATCGCCTACGCCAGTGCTTGCTGAATCGGTATTCCCATACTTCGCCGATGGCGGCGGCTACACGACTCAATTTGTCCTGAATGCTGCGGGGCAGGCTGCTTCGGGCAGTGTGGTCTTTGTCAGTCCTTCGGGTGAACCGCTACCGGTTCCGACCCGTCCTACGAAGTGGTAGTACTCGCGGCAATTCGGAAATCAGCGACCAGCGGCAAATGATCCGAAGCGATCATGGCTTTCGGTCCTTTGTGCAGATGGAGTCGGTCGAGCTTCAGCGACGAATCGAAATAAATGTGATCCAGGTGCAGTAACGGCAGCACGCCTGGATACGTCCGCGACCGGCGTAAATGCCGTCGGATGTCGGCCCATTCCAAATGCGAACGAAGGGTTTTCGACACGGAGCCGCGCAGCCATTCGTTGAAGTCTCCCAACACGATCCTCGCGCCCGTCAATTCGTGATGGTTCACGATCCGTTCCTCGAACAATCGCCGCGCCTGCGCCTTGTGTTCAAAGAGCGCGGTCCCGAAGTGGACGTTGAATATGTGGAGAGTTCCCGCGTCCAGCCGAACGTCCGTACGCAAGCAGCCTCTAGGCTCACGGCCTCTTGTGGACAGGTCATAGTGGCGATGAATCCGAATGGGATGACGCGTCAGAATCACGTTGCCGTAACGACCTCCCTTGAGGCGGCGCGTTTCACCGAACGCAAAATGGAGACCGAGTTCTTCGGCGATGAAACGGACCTGATCTGCTTCACGCGTCCGGTCTTCGATGCTCAGAACTTCCTGTAAAGCAATGATGTCCGCGTTGATTTCACCGAGGACGTCCACGATGCGGGCAGGGCGCACCCGGCGGTCTAATCCCCGGCACTTATGAATGTTATAGGTCGCAACGCGGATGCTTTGGTGGGAGTCTTTCACTCATTTTTGATCGTAGCACGATTGGGGGTAACGATTCAGACGCCTCGGTCCGGACCGCTCGCGGATCGAATGGATCTAGAGGTCCCGGCAGAACTTAGTTCGAAGCGCGATTCGCACTTTTCTTCATACGTGGCTCGAATAAACCGATGTTGCTCGTAAATCGAGCGTTCAGCGTCGATCGTGACGAAGGAGAATTCCTGACTGAGGCGGCCGTATTCGTCGATCACCTTGGTGGCGAATTGAATATAGCTTTCGACGGGATCGCTCAAGCCGGTGACGTCCTGCCCGGCTTCGTAATACTTGATCTCTCGCGATGCGATGATCCGCGAGGCGCAGATCTTCGGCGACGCCGAAAAATAGAAGACGAGGTCCGGCCAACGTATGGGTTCGTAGAGGCTCATCGACCACGCTCGATCCAATCCACGCGCCACGTCTCGAGAGATTCCGGTGAACACGTATCGGTCGGCGAGAACGATCTTGCCTTCGTTCAGAGCAGGCGCGATTTCCGTATGGAACCGATGGCGGAAATCTGCCGCTTGTAACACTGCAAACTCGATCGGGCTTAGCGCGCGTGCCGCCTTTCGAGCTTTCATGACGGGCTTGAATAATGGGGATGAATTCCACTTTGTGACTGCTACGGTTTCGCCATTGTTTTGAAGCCAGGTCTTGAACAGCTTTCGTTGTGTTGTCTTGCCTGCGCCGTCCGAGCCTTCAAAAACAATCAGCAGGCCTTGATCTTTTTCCAGCGCCGCGTCCTGCCGGTTATCCATGATCTTCGCTGTATCGGCCGGTCGGTTGAATGGCTTTAACCGGATTTTCAGCAATTGATTCTTCCGCGGCGACTACGATAGCTTTGCGAGCGGAGAGGAGCCGTTATGATTTCATTAACCGTTAATGGAAAGCAGTATGACGTGGACGTCAGCCCAGACACACCGTTGCTCTGGGTGATTCGCGATGCGATAGGGTTGACCGGTACCAAATTCGGCTGCGGACTGCAGCAATGCGGGGCATGCACTGTTCATATCGACGGAGTCGCGGTTCGCTCCTGCGGCGTAGCGATTTCTACTCTCGCCACTAAGAAGGTCACCACCATCGAGGGGTTGTCTCCGGCATCGACGCACCCGTTGCAAACAGCGTGGATTGCTGAGCAGGTGCCACAATGCGGCTACTGTCAGTCCGGTCAATTGATGTCGGCTGCAGCGCTGCTCGCGCGTAAACCCAAACCCACCGACGCAGACATCGATGCCGCCATGTCGGGCAACATCTGCCGATGCGGCACATATCAACGCATCCGCCGCGCAATCCATCGCGCGGCCGGCGTTTAAGGGAGGCGGCATATGTCAAAGATTCTTACTCGACGCAGCTTCTTGAAAGTCACCGCGGCCGGTAGCGCGCTGATCATCGGTGGATACGTTCCCGGATTGCGCGAAACAAACTCTGCGGAGGCGGCCGGACTGTTTGAGCCAAACGTGTGGCTCAAAATTGCGGCGGACGACACGGTCACAATCATGCTGACTCAACTGGAAATGGGTCAGGGCGTGATGACTTCGATGCCTATGCTCGTGGCGGAAGAGATGGACATCGACTGGAACAAAATCAAAACGGAATGGGTGCCTGCCGACCCCAAGTACGGCAATCCGAATTTTGGCGGTGCTCAACTCACTGCCGGCAGCAACAGCGTTCGCGGAATGTGGAAAATCCTGCGCGAAGCCGGCGGAACCGCGCGGGCAATGCTCGTCACTGCCGCCGCACAGACCTGGGGCGTCGCAGATAACACGTGCTCGACGGAAAAAGGTGAAGTCCTTCACAAAGCCAGCAATCGCCGTCTGCGTTATGGCGCGTTAGTCGATAAAGCGGCCGCGCTACCGGTCCCGAAAACAGTTGCGTTGAAGAGTCCTAAAGATTTTCGTCTGCTGGGACAACCGACGCCTCGCCTCGATATTCCTGAAAAAGTGAATGGCAAGGCCGTGTTCGGCCTTGACGTGAAACGACCCGAAATGCTGATCGCGCGCGTTGTTCGATGTCCCGTATTTGGCGGGACGGTTGAGAGCTTTAATGCGGACAAAGCGAAAGCTGTCGCGGGCGTCCGGCATGTCGTGAAGATCAGCGGCGGTGTTGCCGTTGTTGCCGATAACTACTGGGCGGCATCGAAAGGCGCTCAGGCACTCGAGGTGAAATGGAACGAAGGACCTCTCGGCACACTCAACAGCCCCGACATCATGAAGAAATACGCTGCGCTTGCCGAGCAGCCGGGCAAAATCGCTCGCAATGACGGCGACGCGACAGCAGCAATCAAGAACAACTCCGCGCGATCTTTCGAACGCGTCTTCGAAGTTCCGTTCCTCGCGCATGCTTGCATGGAGCCGATGAACTGCACGGCAGACGTGCGTGGTGACCGTTGTGACGTTTGGGTTCCGACGCAAGGTCAGACCTCCGCACACCAGGCGGCAATTGCTGCGTCGGGTCTTCCGGCGAAGGCAGTCAACATCCACACGACCTACCTCGGTGGCGGATTCGGCCGTCGCGGTGAAGCGGACTTCGTAACGGATGCTGTTGAAACCTCGAAGGCCGTCGGGAAACCGGTCAAAGTGGTGTGGACCCGCGAAGACGATATTCAGCACGACTACTATCGTCCGGTCACGTATGTCCGCATGTGGGGTGCCCTGGACGCTTCAGGAAAACCTGTCGCGTTCATGCAACGTATCGTTCAGCAGTCATTATTGAAGCGGCTCGGACCCCTTCCTCCCGATGGAGTCGATCGTATCTCTGTCGACGGGGCCGCCACACTGCCGTACGAGATTCCAAACATCAAGGTCGAGTACATCGAGACCGATCCGGGCATTCCATATGGGTTTTGGCGATCGGTCGGCGCGTCGGTGCAAGGCTACGTCGTTGAAGCGTTCATCGACGAACTCGCTACTCGAGCCGGTAAAGATCCGTATGAATTCCGTCGCGACCTGCTCAACAAGGCGCCGCGTCATCGCGCCGTGCTCGACCAGGTTGCCGAGAAATCAGGCTGGGGCAAGCCGCTCCCCGCGGGACGTTCGCGCGGGATCGCGGTCATGGAAGCGTTCGGCAGCATCGTCGGTCAAGTCGCGGAAGTTTCGGTCACGAATGGCGCGGTCCGGATTCACAAAGTATGGTGTAGCGTCGATACGGGATGGGTCATCAATTCCGACACCATCAAGGCCCAAATGGAGGGCGGGACGATTTATGGCCTAACCGCTGCCTTGAGGGGAGAGATTACGATCCAGAACGGCCGGGTCGTACAGCGGCATTTCAACGATTATCCGATGATCCGCCATAACGAGGCCCCAGAAGTCGAGGTTCATATCATCCAAAGCTCGGAAATACCGGGAGGAATTGGGGAGCCTAGTACGGCCGTTGCGGCGGGCGCTTTAGCTAACGCCATTTCGGCTGCGACAGGCAAGCGGATCTACAAACTGCCGGTCCGGGCCTGACGAAATTCCGGGACAGACATCAATTTTTTGTATTTTCTGAGTCCCAAGTCTGTCCCGGAATTCCTCAGTTTTTTCCACAGGATAGTCACAGGAAAATCACAAAAAGACTCCACAAAAAAAACTTGGTCGATAATGCGCTTTTAGGGCATTCTATGGCGGCACAACCAAAATCTGTGTGGAGGTTTCGTGGGCATGGATGCCGAGCCAGGGCAAGTATTCGACGGATCAAGTCTCTTGCAGACAGACCGCGGACTGTTGTCTGTACGCGCTGTATTAAACCGTTTGCGATTTCGCGGGAGCGAGGAATGAGATCGGATTTGTGGTATGCCCTGAAGGTTAGACCTCGTTTTGAACGCAGTGTGGTTGCTCACCTTGAGAGTCGGGGGTATGACCCCTTCCTTCCTTGTTACTCGGTAAAACGTCAGTGGTCGGATCGCGTCAAATCGATCGCGCTGCCGCTTTTTCCGGGCTACGTTTTCTGCCAGTTCGATATCAATGCGCGTTTTCCGATCGTGACGACGCCCGGAGTGAATTTTGTCGTTGGTGTTGGTCGCGCACCGGAGCCTATCGCGCAGCAGGAAATCGAATCCATTCGCGCCGTCATTGCATCGGGTCTGCATTACGAGCCGTATCCGTATTTGAATGTCGGTCAGCTGGTGGTAGTCGAGCAGGGTGCGCTAACGGGTTTGGCGGGATTGATCACGGACATGAAAAATGCGTCTCGTCTGATCATTTCGATCAATCTGCTGAAGCGATCCGTTTCGACGGAAATCGATCGGAGTTGGGTCAAGCCGATCGACTCGTCCAGCAAGCAATACCGGCATTTGTTTCAGGATTTCGCAGCCGCGCAGGATCCGAGAGTCAGTGCAGGAATGAAGACGCGAGTTTCCTGAGTCTCGTTTCCAACTGAACATCAAAGCTTCGCATTTTACATTGACTTGCTTTTGGAGTCCGGTATCATGCGGATTCTCTCAAGCAAGTGAAGCTGTAAAATGCGTGGCGTTTCGTGCACGCCACTGCTTGACGCTATTGTGCCCAGCAACGGAGCGAGGAAGCCGTGACTGAGCTTCAGCTTGCAAACATCAAAGCGGACCTGTCCCAATACCTTCACAAGGGGAATGCTCTTCCTCTTACTTCGCCTGAATTGTCTGCGGTAGTCCGCGACCTGAATGATTTTGCCGCTTCGGTGCTCGCTGAAGGGCTTGAAGTCGCCCTCCTCGAAATCCCAAATGTCGCCGAAGGACTATCCGAGAGGCCCTTTCTCGAAGTGGCGGAAGTCATTGTCAACCATCACCTACGTCTGGTGCGAGAACTCGACCGCGACATCCTGCGCAAATCGCTGCTTGAAGCCTACATTCAAATTGCCGGTCCGCGTTCTGTGTTCAAACCCTCGTTGCAGACGGGTCTGGTGAAATCGCTCCGTCGAAACGGACTACGTGATTTTGTAGGTCTCTTCCTGTCCTACCACGTGTTCAACGTGGTCAATCTCGCGATCCAGGATGAAATACGCGCGAAGGCGTCCGACATTGAGAGTTACGAGTTGTACATGGTGGCCGTCGAGACGGTTTGCCGAGATGCCGTGAAACGGGCTTTGGAAAATCAAACGACGGAAATCAATGAGCATTGGGTGGACGTCGTTACGAAAGGCATCCAGGCAGAATTACTTCGGATGCGGCCGATGAGATCGCCACCCCATCCGATCGTAAGCGGCAACAACAAATAGTCTCAGCGGCGCAATCCCCGTCCCCTGCCGGGTAAATTCCCCAAACCATCCACGATGGACCTTTGCAGATGCTGTTGCACAGCGTTGACAAAATCCGGAAAGTCGCGCTCCCGCGATGGAACGATTTCAATAGACATGCTTCCCATTTCATCCGTCGATTGCTGGCCGAACCGAACGCGTTTTGGCGGTGAATTCGGATTATTGGGATTCTGTTCGGAATTGTCGTACGCGATCTCGACTTCGATTCTAGTGCCCTTTGCCAAGCGGACTGGTTCCATGAAGTAGTAACGTTCCTGCCAATTGAAATCCCAGGAAGGAATTTTCAAAATGTCTTTCCTCGTCCCATCCGTCAGCACGGCTGTCATTCGCATGTCCTTGGCAAGGTAGTGGGCGTGTGCGCCACCTCCGATGACCTCGACATCAATCGGAAGCGTAAACGAATCTTTGATGACGAACCGTTTCTCGCCCGAGGGAATGTCGATACCTGCCAGAGCACCGAAGAGCACCGGCAGTTGGAGGTTTGCGAGCGTTCGTTTGGGAGGCGTGTCGGAGAAGTAAAAGCCCAGCGTTGCCTGTTCGTGTGCGACCTTTCCGTTAGGGTGAAAATGCATCTGCAAAACGAGATCGGAATCCTTCGGCATCCGCCGCGCCAACCCTTCCGGCAATTCGCGTGGCGACCCGCCGACAGCCCAACCACCGATTCCTATGATTGCTCGATCGTTTTGTCCGGCACCAGCGCCGCGCCCGCGACCCAGAGCACCAAGAAGGCCACCGGCTAGAAAATTCATTCCCGTGAATCCCGGACGCGGATCCGCTTCGTCCATTTGCACGGCCTGCCCGGTTTGATCGAGAAAAAAGAGCGCGTGGTGCGATGACTTCGACGACGGACGAAACTCAATCGCCTTGACCCACTTGTCTTCATTCAGGTTCAGCCGGACGGCAAAATTGCGAAAGATATCCGGTCCGTCCGCGGGCACTTCGAATTCCTGATTCATGCGGACGACAAGGTCGGGATTGCCCAACTGCCATCCCGGAGTGAATTTCGGCACTGCAGGCAACTTTTGGGGATCGCCTTCCGGCATGCCTGCCTCGACCCATTGCCGGATCGTTTGGATCTGCGCATCCGTCAGCCGCCGGTCGTCACGGAACGATCCCAGATCCGAGTCGGCATGCCATGGCGGCATGTACCGATTTGCCGTGACACTCGCGATCAGTTTTCCGCGCTTTCGCACGTCGTCATAACTGAGCAGGGAGAAGGGCGCCGCCTCTCCGGGCCGATGACAGGCGCCGCACACGTTGAAAACAATCGGGGCGATGTGTTCGCTGAAAGTGATCCGTTCCTGTGGCGGTTGGACGGGCCGCGCCGTCATGGAAGCGGCGGCGAGCGTGATGATCACGACGAGGGCAAAACGTTTCTTCACGCTTCAACCTCCGATTCAAGGGATAAAACAGCCATAAGCCTGTGTTCGCGGGTTCGACACCGTGCGCCCGGCAATTAATGCGTCGAGCGTCTTCCGCAGATCATGCTCCGTTACGACCTGCCGCGGTTTGCCGAGACCGGCGTAGAGATTGTCGATTCGTCCCAGGTATTTCAGTTGTGCGTCATTCGAGAAGACCGCGACCTCCGAGACAATTGTTGCGCCTGCCTTCTTTACGAGTTCGTGATTGGAATCGACGATCGCCGAGAAAGAGGTGTATTTGAAATCCTTCATATGCTTGCGGACTTCTGTTGGCTTGATCGCGGGATCCACATACACCAGGAAACATCGCGCGCCCTTCGGTCCGTATTCCGCACAAATGCGCTGAATTTCCGGTGCGTATTGATTGCCGATCGGGCAATCCGTCATCAGAAAGAACAGCAGGGTCCATTTCCAGCCGGATGGTTTTTCCAGCGATCCCTGCACTTTTCCGTCGATGTCCTGCAGCAAATGGTCGGCTGGCCCAGCATTGATTCTGCCCGCGTGGAGCATCGCGAGCATCGCTGCGAGGCCGGCCAGTTTTTTCAGTAATATCATGAGTTATGTGTTATCCCAACGTTCCTTCATCGGCCGACGGCCCATACACGGATGGAACCGGGATATTGTTCAATCTCAAATAGACGCCGAGTTGCGCGCGATGGTGAATCAGATGATTCATGAAAAACGACCGCAGGACGGCAACGCGCGGCATCGTCATTAGCGTTTGTCCTCCCCGCATCAATGACCAGTTCTTCATCAGATGCTCGTCGCTGGCGCTTGTGATCGCAGCGCGACTCTCTTCGCGGTTCTTATCGAAAATCTCCAGGACCTGCTTCCTCGACGTGGCGATTGTCGGTTGCATTGGCGGTGCGCCCGGAGGACTGAAGTCCAGGGAGTCCTGTTTAATTGTCGGAATTGCCCAGCCCGCGAGTTCGGCGACGTGTCCGGCTAATCTGCCCAACGGCATAGACTTCTCGTGCGGCTTCCACGAAAGCTTGTCCTCTGGAATACGTTCCAAAGTTTTACGCGCAGAGTTCATTTCATTGTCAAATTCCATCAGGAATATCTCGCTGATTCTCATCGTCCGCTCCTTTCTGCTGTAGTGTAAGATGCCCAATACATTTTTTTAAGGGGTGATTCATGGGCACACGTTCGTTTGAAATTCGAGGCAATCTTGAGAGTGAATACCAGGACGTCTTCACTCGGGAAGCGCTTGATGCCATTGAGGCGCTCGCGAAATTCGACGGCGAGCGAAAAGCGCTTCTAGCCGCTCGGACGGCCAGACGAGCGGCACGCTTTCGAAACAAAGAGCGAATAAAGTTCCTCGATCCTTCAGCAACGATTGGCCGCACCAACATCAAGGTTCAGGATGCGCGCGACGGCAACTTTGTTGGAAGTGAAATCCCCCACGATCTGAAGCGCCAATGGATTCAAGGTACTGGCCCGGCTGCCAAGCCGAATTCGACGATCGACAAGAGCATTCGGAATATCGCATACGCGCTTTTATCCGGAGCCGACGGCTGGATGTTCGACGGAGAGGACGCCCTTGGCCAGATCGCGAGCATGTCCCTCGATAATCAACGGAATCTGAAGCTGGCGATTCATCGCGACAACGTCTTTATGAAAACGGCCGAACAGGTTTCGGTCGAGATGAATGACTGGGGGAAAAGTTTTTTTGGCAAGCCGATCATTGCCGACTGGCGCAAGCAGCTCGACTTCACAACCAAGATCTTTCGCGCGCGCGGGCTTCATCTTGACGATCGTCACGTCCGGCCGAAAAGCGGCGGAGGATTCTCAGCGTCAATTGTCGACGCGGCCCTCTTCATCGTTAATAACCATAAGCGTATGCGGCAGGACGGCTCATCAATCGTCCTGTACGTTCCCAAATTGCAAACGGCCGAAGAGGCCGCGCTTTTTGGCGACATCTTGTCGGCGCTCGAACAGCACCTCGGACTTCCCGATGGCACGACGAAGGTATACGTCCTGGTGGAGCAGGTTGAAGAGTGTTTCCAGCTGATGGAAATGCGAGCTGCGCTCGGCAAACATTTCATCGGTTTCAACACGGGACGATGGGATTACATCAACAGCGTCTCCGACGCAATGGCGTGGGACAAAGACTTCGTCAATCCGAACATCGATGCAATCACGATGACTTATGGCTACATGCGCGTCTACGAAGACCGCGTGCGCCGCGCATGCAGCACTCCCGACAAACTTGGCCAGTTTGCATTGTGGGAGGGCGGCATGGAGCCTCAGATTCCCGTTGGGTCCGAAGCCGGCGTTGCCGCGGCAATGAAGAAAGCCGTTGCCGGCGCTGAGCGTGAGCAGCGTGAAGGCGCGAACGGGAAGTGGGTTGCGCACTGGAAGATGGTTCACATTGTTCGACCCGTTTGGGAAAAGGTCGGACAAGACAATCAGGCGGGCCGCAAATTCCCTCCGCTGACGTACACGCAAGCCGACGCCGACGGACTCTTCATGCTCGAACCCGCGCCACGAACCGTGCGCGGCGCCCGCGATCTGATCAGCGTCGCGATGCAATACGGCAACGCATTTGGTCAGGGTTTGCAGGCGGCAGCATTGAAGCCGGCCGATTTCTTCGGCAACGAAGATGTCATGTACCTGATGGAAGACATGGCCACCGGCGAAATCCGGTTAAGCATCTTGTGGGAATGGCTTCACAAGAACGCCACGCTTACCGAGGACGACAAAGAGACCGGAGCGAAAGCCGGAAGCGCATTCACGCCCGCATTGTTCACGCGACTTCTTGCCGAGGAATACGACAAGTTGCGCAAAGCCAGCAATCGCGATGTGCACGACGTGTCCAAGACCACGACGTTGCCCATCGCGCGAGAAATCGCCGACACCTATGTGGTCGACGACGTCAAGCTGCCGTGGTACGTCGACCTTCTCAACATCAATCTCAACAACTTCGACCTGACGGAGGCCAAGCGCCGCATCAAGCTTCTTGCCGAGGCCTTCCGCAAAGACGGCACGCGCATTACTGAAAATTTGGATTTCGACGCGAAAGCCGGCAAGGCCAACTAATACAGGCCAAGGAGACCGTTATGCGAAAAGTATTCGTGGCGGCTTTTGTCCTCGCGGCCATCGCCGCATTCGCGATGGCTCAGGGCCGAACGGTAAAGCCCGTAACGCAGGCAATGCTGCAGAACCCGCCTGCCGACGATTGGCTCATGTACAGCCGGACGTATGACGCGCAACGGTACAGTCCGCTGAATCAGATCAACAAGCAGAACGTCAGCCGTCTTGCGCAGGCCTGGAAGAAAGACTTGCTGCCGGGAACGATCGAGATGATTCCAATCGTGCACGACGGCGTGATGTATGTCGAAGTTCCCGCGCAACAGAATGGTTCCGCGAAGACTGCCGTTCAGGCGCTCGACGCAACAAATGGAAATCTGATTTGGGAGTACGTTCGCCCCAACGGCGGAGCAGCGCGACCCAAGACGCTGGGCATCTTCGAAGACATCGTCATTTTCGCGGCGCCCGATAACTACATCGTCGGGCTCGATGCATCGACTGGCAAGGTGCGCTGGGAAACGCAGTCCACGGGCGGCCTGTCGTCGGGGACTCTGATCTTTGGCGATAAAGTTCTTACCGGCCGAACGTGCAATGGCGCTCGCGCGAACTGCTACATCGCTGCTCACGACGCCCGCACCGGCAAAGAAGCATGGCGCTTCTATACTGCGGCAGGTTCTGATGACCCTGTCGGCGATGCTTCCTGGGGGGGCGCGCCGGAAGCCGGGCGCACCGCGTCTACTTGGGGACTTGGCGGGTCTTACGATCCCGCTCGCAAAATGGTGTTTTGGGGTGTCGCGAATCCAACGCCAAACACTCGCGCTGCCCGACACGCCGGCAATGTCGATGCGATTCCGAAAACCGCTCCGGCAGACCTGTATAGCAACTCGACTGTTGCCATCAATGCTGAGACCGGCAAGCTGAGTTGGTATTACCAACATCTGCCCGGCGACGATTGGGACCAGGACTACACGAACGAACGCATTCTGATTCGCACAAAGGTCAGTCCGGATCCGAAGTTTGTGAAGTGGATCAATCCCGATATTCCCAAAGGACAGGATCGCGACATCGTCGTGAATATCGGCGAGGGCGGAGGTATGTTCGCGCTCGATCGCACAACGGGGCAGTTTCTGTGGGCGAATCCTTTCCCTTATGCCGAACCAAACTTCTTGATTTCCGATATCGACGTGAAAACCGGAAAGACGACGATCAACTGGGACGTCGTGCTGAAGCAACCGGGTGAGCAACATGTCATCTGCGCGTACAACACCAAGAGCTATTGGCCGATGGCATATCATCCTGGTAAGAACTCCTTCTACATTCCATACGTCGATGACTGCCTCGACATGACGCGCGCCGCACCGGCGCCTGCCGGCGCGCAGACAGCCGCTCAAACTGATCCGGCCGGCGCGGGCCGGGGCCGTGGCGGCCGCGGTGGGAATGACGGCGGCCAGGCGGAACGTCGGCAGGGCGTGCGACGTCCAGGATCCGATCCGGAAAAGTATGGTGGCGTCGCGAAAGTCAACGCATCCACTGGCGAGATCGTCCGATTTTATGAGGGTTCCGTTCCCGGCAATGGCGCCGCTCTCGCAACGGCCGGCGACTTGATTTTCTGGGGCGACATCAACCAGAAGTTTCGAGCCTTCGATGCGGACACCGGAAAAATTTTGTGGGAAACGAAGCTGGGCGGACCGATACAAACCAGCACCATCACATACCGCGTCAACGGAAAACAATACGTTGCCGTCGTTTCTGCTTTGGGTGCTCTGACGGCGAGCTTGTTTCCGCGGTCAGGCGTCACCGGGATCAATCCCGAACGCAACAATGCGATTCACGTATTCGCGTTGCCGAACTGAAGGTAATTCAGGGTCAGACGTCTAAATCACCCAATTATTTAGTGCCGGAATTTTCTGACCGCTAGATATTTGGGTGATTTAGACGTCTGACCCCGAATTACCAAACACGAGGAAAATATATGACGAAGCGCATTCTCTTCTTAATCGTCGTCGCCGCATTCTTGATCGCGGCAACCTTATTCGCGCAAGGCGGCCAAGGACTGCAGAATCGTGAAGCGCCGGTGACGAACGTACCGTTTGATCGCCTGTTGAAGGCGGAGCCGCAAAACTGGCTCACGTACGGCGGCGCGCTCACAAGCCAGCGGCACAGCGGGTTGACGCAGATCACACCGGAAAACGTCAAGGATCTCGAACTCAAGTGGGTTTTCCAGGCGCGGTCGCTCGAAAAGCATGAAGTGACGCCTCTCGTCGTCGACGGAGTGATGTACACGATCCAGAGTCCCAACGATGTGATCGCACTGGATGCTGCCACAGGCAAGACGATCTGGACGTACTCGCACAAGCCAGATGCCGCCGCGCGCAACTGCTGCGGAAAGCTTTCGCGTGGTCTTGCGATTCTCGGCGACAAAGTGTTCCTGGCCGCTTTCGATGCGCGCATGATCGCGATCGATGCGAAGACAGGAAAAGAACTTTGGAACACGCCCGCAGCTGATCCGAAACAAGGCTACGCCTTCACTCACGCTCCGCTCGTCGTGAAAGACAAAGTCATTGCCGGAACAGCCGGAGGTGAATTCGGCGTCCGCGGATGGATCGCCGCGTGGGACGTCAACACCGGCAAGGAAGTCTGGCGCTTCAATACGGTTCCCGGACCTGGCGAGCCTGGACATGAGACCTGGAGCGGCGACTCGTGGATGCACGGTGGTGCGCCCATCTGGGTCACCGGTTCTTACGATCCCGATTTGAACCTGACCTACTGGGGCACCGGCAATCCCGGTCCCGATTGGGATGGCGCTGCACGTCTTGGCGACAATCTCTACAGTTGTTCCGTCATCGCTCTGAATCCCGATACCGGCAAGCTTCAGTGGTACTACCAGTTTTCTCCGCACAACGAGTTCGACTGGGATGCCACGCAGACACCCGTTCTCGCCGACATCGAATGGCAGGGTCGCAACCGCAAGGTCATGCTGTGGGCGAATCGGAACGGAATGTTTTATGTGATCGACCGGATCACCGGCGAATTCATGAAAGGCCAGCCGTTCGTGAAGACGAACTGGGCGACGGGCTTCGATCCGAAAGGCCGTCCGATACCGACGCCGGGGATCGTGCCGACGAAAGAAGGCACGCTTGTATATCCAGGCAACCAGGGCGGCACGAACTGGTATCCGCCGTCGTTCAGTCCGAAGACTGGATTGTTCTATATCCCGACATGGGAAAACAGTTCGACCACCTACATCAAAGGTGAAGAGCCACCGGAGTTTCATGAAGGCCAAACGTTCTCGGGCTTGTTCCCACGCGGCGGCGCTCGCGGCGACGATGCATACGGCGCCGTTCGCGCGATCGATCCAAAGACGGGCGAGAAAAGGTGGGACTTCCGTCAAAACGCGCCGTCAACAGAGGCCGGCATCATGACGACCGCGTCGAATGTGTTATTCAGCGGCGGCCGCGATGGTGCTTTCTATGCGCTCGACGCCCGCGACGGAAAGTTGCTATGGCAGACCAACCTTGGACCATCCGTCGCTGCGGGTCCCATGTCATACATGGTGAGTGGCAAGCAGTACGTGAGCATTCAGGTTGGTAGCTCGCTTTTTACTTTCGGCTTGAGGTAGCCAGGGTTTTCACCACAAAGACACTAAGACACAAAGAATCTTTGTGCCTTTGTGTCTTTGTGATGAAAAAACACGATCATCGCAACGCCGATCACCAACGCAACGTCCGCAATGTTGAACACCCCGGTTCGCAACGCGCCCCAACCGACGGTGACAAAGTCAATGACGACGCCGCGCGCAATGCGATCAACCAGATTCGAGAACCCACCGGCCACAACTAGACTAGCGCCGATCAAAGACAGTCCACGCCACTGACCCTTGATCGCGATCGTCGCGATTGCTATCAACCCGATTCCCGCGCCAACACTCAACAGCACCGGTAGTCCGGCTCCCCAACTCAGAAACGCTCCGGAGTTCTCTGCATATTCGAAGCGCACGACGTCATTCAGATAAGACCGCCCTGCCGTGCCCGACAATTCCTCCGATGCGATCCGCTTCGTGACGTGATCACAGCCGATGACCGTCAGCATCAATGCGAGCACGAATATTCTTCCCGCTGTCTTCATTAGCAGCCACCTGAGTACATGGTAGACTTCGGCGCGATCAGCCCGGGAGGGTTTTTCATGAAGCGCATTGCGATCGTTCTTCTGTCCATCCCGCTGTTTGCGGTCGTTCTTTCGGCCGCAGACAGGACCACAGTAAAGGACTTCGTTACCGAGCCGCCGACGCTTCTCTCGCTGGGATTCGAATGGCGAATCGACGGAGACGATAACCGCAACGCGACAGCCGCGGTTTTCTATCGCAAAAAGGGCGAGCAGACCTGGAAAGAGGGATTGCCCCTCCTGCGCATCGGCAACGAACGCATCAACGAAAACTCTCTTCACTACATCGTTCCGAATGGCTTTGCCGGAAGCATCTTCGAGCTGGAGCCCGGCACCGAATACGAATGTCGATTCGTGATGTCCGATCCAGACGGGATCGATGGCAAGACTGAGAACATCGTGTCGGTTCGAACGCGTTTCGAACCGAAGCCGGCGGCCGGCGGCAAGGTCTATCACGTGTATCCGCCGGGCTTCAACGGACAGAAACAGGAGCCCGCGTTCACCGGACTGATGAATGCTTATTTCACGGGTGGGGGAGGTTCCGACTACTTCAATTCCTATCCCGCGCGCGTCCAACCCGGAGACACGATCCTGGTTCACGCTGGCCTTTACAAAGACGACAGGCACCGCTATGGCGGCGGGCCGGGGCTCGGAACCGTTTCCAGCGGCACTTACTTCCTCACGCAGAGTGGCACGCCGGAAAAACCCATCGTGATCAAAGCCGCAGGCGACGGCGAAGCCATCTTCGACGGCGACGGCGCTTACAACCTCTTTAATGTCCTTGCTGCGAACTACAACTACTTCGAAGGGCTGACGATCCGAAATACCGATCTCGCATTTGAAGCAGGTTTGAAGAACATCATCGGATCGAGCGGCCTCACCATCAAACATTGCCGTTTCGAAAATGTCGGCCGGGCAATCTACAGCGATTGGTCCGGATCGAAGGATTACTACATCACCGACAACGTGTTCAGCGGCCGTTTCAATCCGAATTACCTGATGGGTTTCACCGGCCGCACGTGGCAGAACCTGCCGGAGTTCAATCCGAAGCTGGTGTCTGAATATGCGATCAAGGTTTATGGTTCAGGCCATGTTGTTGCGTATAACTCCATCGCGAACTTTCACGACGGAGTCGATATCGCGACTTACGGCAATCCCGATGGCACGCCGAATCCCATCCGCGATCGCATGCCGGTTTCGATGGACTTCTACGGCAACGACATCAGCAACGTCGAAGATAACTGCATCGAGTCCGACGGCGGCGCGCACAATATTCGCATCTTTCGTAATCGATGCTTCAATCACGGCCATCGCGCTTTGAGCGTACAGCCGATGTTCGGCGGTCCGGTGTACTTCATTCGCAACATCGTCTATCACGCGCCGGAGGGAGGGGCGGTGAAGTTCACGGCCTCGTCGTCGGGCATCGTCGTGTACCACAACACATTTCTTTCGAACGTCAAGCCGATGCTGTTGGCCGCGTCGAACGTTCACTACCGGAACAACTTGATTCTCGGCAAGAGCGAGACTCCCGAAATTTTCGCGGTTGAAACGAACACGAACTACTCGAGCTCGGACTACAACGGTTTCCGTCCGAACGAGGGCGCCGAGTTTTCATTTGAGTGGAGTACGCCGCCCCGGACCATGGTGGCGAACTTTCCCGGCGAGGATGGAAAGCTTTCGACACAGCAGCAGGCTCAGCTCGAAGCGAAAGCGCGAGAAGTTCGGCGATTCAAAACGCTCAAGGAATACAGCGACGCCACGGGCCAGGACAAACACAGCGTCCTCGTGGACTACAACGTCTTTGTGAAAGTGTCGCCGCCGGGCCCGGATCCGCGGACACTCTACAAGCCCGTGGACTTTGACTTCCAACTCCGTCAGGGTTCGGCTGCCGTCGATGCGGGACTGCGCCTGCCCGGCATCAACGACGACTTCACCGGCCGCGCTCCGGATCTCGGCGCGCTGGAGATCGGCCGACCTGTGCCGCATTACGGCCCGCGCGAGTGAAGAACATGAGCCGGCCCGATCTGACAGCGGTTATTGTCGTCGGAACACGCCGCAAGCGGGCTCAGCGCAGCCTGGACAGTCTTGGCTCACAAACCGCTGCGTCACGCATGGAAGTTCTGATCATGGACCTGTCCGATGAAGACACGCCTCCTTTGGTTGCGCCTCCCGCGGTGCAGGTCGATTTCGTTCGACGCCCCGGTTGGGAGAACTGGTGCTGGGCTCGCGCCGAAGCGGTTCGTCGAGCGCAGTCGCCTGTTGTAGCCTTCATCGAAGACCACTGCTACGCCTCCCCGCGGTGGGCCGAGCACCTACTGGACGCATACCAGGGACCCTGGGCCGCCGTCGGGTACGGATTTGCCAACGCCAATCCCGAGACTTTCATCGCCCGCACATCGTTCGTGGACGCTTACGGGAGGTGGTCGCACCTCCGGCCTCCGGGCCCGACGCGGTTCTTGCCGGGACAGAATGTTTCCTATCGCCGCGAGTCGCTGTTGTCCTTCGGCGAAAGGCTGGGCCGGTTGTTGACTCCGGACTTCGTAATCCACGAGGCGATGATCGCAAGGGATATGCCGCTTTTCAGCGAAACCCGAGCGGTAGCGGCGCATGAAAACTTTGAATTCGTTGGCGGACAGCTGGGTGCGCATTTCGCATTCGCTCGACTCCTGGCGGCGCGGCGGGCAGAGAGCAAGAAGTTCTCACTCCCCAGGAGGTTGTTCTATGGCCTGGCCGTGATTCCCGGAGCACCGTTGATCAACACGGCGCGTCTGGTGCGTGCGGCTTTGATGCATCCAGAGATGCGCCGATCGTTGCTGCCGGCGCTTCCGATTTGTACTGCGACCTATCTAATCAGCTGCTTTGGGGAGTCGCTCGGCTATCTCATAGGCCAGGGAAGCTCCGAGGAGGAAACGATCTACTGGGAGGCCGGCGCCGAGCGGAGAATAGCGAAATGAGCGGAACTCCGCCGCGGGCTTCCGTGGTGATTCCCGCCTACTACTCGCACGCGACCGTTCGTGAAAGCCTCCTGGCGTTGCGGGCGCAGACCTTCCGGGACTTTGAAGTGATTCTGGTAAACAGCTCGCAAGAGCAAGAGACGTCACGGATCCTTCAGGACTTTCCAGAGGTGCATTTCATTCAGAGCCCCGTGCGCTTGTTCCCACATGCCGCGCGAAATCTCGGGGTTCAGCAGGCAAGAGGAGAGCTACTGGTCTTCACCGATCCCGACTGTCACGCTCGACCGGACTGGCTGGCGCGCTTGATCGCCGCGAACGAGGCCGGCCATCCGGTAGTAGGCGGCGCAATGGAGCTGGTGGGCAACGGTGCCCTCGAGCAGGCGATTCACCTTTCCAAATTCTTTTGGCTGCTGCCAGGACTCGACGCAGGCCGGTGCGCAGTGATCTGCACCGCGAACGCGCTCTACGATCGTGCGGCCTGGAACACAGCCGGCCCCTTCGACGGCGAGCTGTTCACGGGCGACGCTCTGCTTGCGATGCGTGCCGCAGCTCGAGGGTACCCACCGTGGTTCGAACCTGCGGCGATTGTCGAGCACCATCACGAAGGCAAATTTTCGATGTACGTAGGTCAGTTTTTTCGCCGCGGCAGGGAATTCGCTCCAGCGCGGGCTGCGCAGGAGGGTTGGAGCCGGTGGCGCATCGCGGCGCACCTGGCGTCAGGCCCGCTTGTCGCCCCAACCGCACTCGCGAAAACCGGAATCTGCGCCGCTCGTTCCGGATGGATCGGCGCGTACACGATGAGCTTCTTCTACCAACTGATGTTCCGCGTGGCTTGGTCGTCCGGCGAGATGACCGCGGAAGCCGCGCTCCTTGGACACGCGGCCAGTCATGAATCGTGACGAATCCGTCCGTGACGAGCCGATCCGATTGGTTCTCGGCGCCGATTCTTCGTACGTCCTGCCACTGGCGGTGACGGTGCGCAGCGCGCTGGAGGTCACGAAGCGGCACTTGGAGATTCTGGTTCTGGACGGAGGGCTCACAGCGCAGGATCGTCAACGGCTCCTGGAATCCTGGCCGTCGGCGCGCCTTCAGGTGCAATGGCTGACGGTGCAGGACCAACTGGACGACCTTCCAATCTGGGGCCGAATGAAAAGGGTCACCTACTTCCGCCTCCTGCTGTCCCGCACGGTTCCGCAGCATTGGACCAAGACGATCTGGCTGGATTGCGATGTTCTGCTGTGCAAGGATCTCGCGGATCTCTGGGATCTCGACATCGGAGTCCTGCCGGTCCTGGCCGCCCGGGATCTGGTTGTGCCGTGCATCGGCTCTCGTTTCGGTGTGAGCCCATGGAAGGAACTGGGGCTGGATCCTCGCGCTCCCCACTTCAACGCCGGCGTGATGGTGGTGAATCTGGAACCCTGGCGCCGCGAGCGGGTCGAGGAGAGAGCGATTGAGTATCTCCATCGCTACGGTCACCGTGTCTGCTTCTTTGATCAGGAGGCGCTGAATGCCGTGCTGGTGGACCGCTGGGGGGCGCTTGACCCACGATGGAACCACATCGCCAGCGTGGCCGGACAACCCTTCCTCGATGCATCCCACCTGGACCCCGACGTCTATGGGCGGGTGGTCGACGCGCCGTATCTCGTGCACTACTCCGGTTATTTCAAGCCCTGGAAGTACCGCGGAACGACGAAGACCTCTGACCTTTGGTATCGGAGCCTCGATCGCACTTCGTTTGCGGGCTGGCGGCCGGCGACCACTTCGCGCGCTGTTGCGATTCGCCTTTACACCACAGTCCTGCGGCGCTGGCTGTACCCAGTCGAGGTCTTATTCATCAAGCTGTCTCAGGCGCGCGCCAGATGGGCGCGAGTCTGATAATATTCGCGGCGCAGTTCAGACCAACATGATCGGAACCAAAGTCGCCCACTACGAAATCACTGCACACCTCGGCTCAGGCGGCATGGGCGACGTCTATCAGGCCAGGGACACAAAACTCGGCCGCAGTGTCGCCATCAAGCTCCTGCCTGCCGAATTTGCTTCGGACACGGAACGTTTGTCGCGTTTCGGCCGCGAAGCCCAGGTGCTGGCATCGCTGAACCACAGCAACATTGCCCAGATCTACGGTCTTGAAGAATCAGGCGAGATGCGTTGCATCGTCATGGAGTTGGTTGAAGGCGAGACGTTGCAGGCGCGTATCAATTGGGGTCCGATCCCTTTTGCTGAGGCGCTGGCAATCACAAAGCAAATTGCGGAAGCGCTCGAAGCCGCGCATGAGAAAGGCATCATCCATCGGGACCTGAAGCCCGGCAACGTCATGCTGACGGGCGAAGGCAAAGTTAAGGTTTTGGACTTCGGATTGGCGAAGGCCTACGACGCGAATGTTTCGAATCCGCATCTGTCCCATTCTCCAACCATGGTCAGCATGGCTGCGACGGGCATGGGCATCATTCTGGGAACCGCAGCTTACATGTCTCCCGAACAAGCAAAGGGACGAGCTGTTGACCGGCGAACGGACATCTTCGCTTTGGGATGCATCCTTTATGAAATGCTGACGGCCAAGCGCGCGTTCGATGGCGAGGACGTGACCGATATCCTCGGAGCGGTTCTGCGAATTGAGCCGGATTGGAGTCATCTCCCCGAGGGCTTGCCGCCCGCTGTCCCCAGACTGCTGCGCCTCTATCTGGAGAAGAATCCGAAGAATCGTAGAAGCGACGCAAGCGATGTCCGGCTGGACATCGAGCAGGTATTCAAGGAAGCGGAACAACCGGTTCGCTCGGCAGAGCAACAAATTGAAGTCTTGAGGCGTCCATTGTGGAAGCGTGCCGTTCCCGTTGTGTTGGCCTTACTAGCCGGTGGGCTTATCGCAGGCGCGGCGCTTTGGAGTTTTCGGCCGGCATCTGCAGCGGTTCCGATCACACGGTTTTCGATTGCACTGGCTGAGGGCCAGACACTTACAAATGCAGGTCGCGTCGTAGTAGCGATTTCTCCGGACGGTTCGCAGATGGTCTACGTCGCGAATCAGCGGTTGTACCATCGCGCGATGTCGGATCTGGAGGTCCGACCGATTCCTGGAACCGAGGCCTTCGGAGCAGTGTTGAACCCGATCTTTTCGCCAGATGGACGGTCTATTGTTTTCCTGACATTTGTGGCAGCGACATCGGGTCCTACGCTCAGGAAGATTGCGCTTACCGGTGGAGCGTCCGTGACGCTGTGTCCGATTGAAGAAAACTTATTCGGTATGACTTGGGCAGACGGACGAATCGTATTTGGCCAGGGAAGTAAAGGTATCTTCGCAGTCTCGGAAAATGGCGGGAAACCAGAGATTCTCGTGCGTGCGGAAAAAGGTGAGTTCCTGCAAGGACCTCAGATCCTGCCTGGCGGAGAAACGCTTCTGTACGCCGTAGCACCGGGTGGCGATGCCGCTGCTTGGGACAAGGGAAAGATTTTTGTGCAATCGCTCAAACCGGGCAGCACGCGACAACTCGTCATCGACGGCGGGTCCGACGCGCGCTATATCTCCACCGGCCATATTGTGTATGCATACGGAGGAAGCCTCTTCGCCGTCCCATTTGATTTGAAGCGACTGCAGGTGACCGGCGGGCCGGCTCCTGTCCTGGAGGGCGTCCGACGAGCTGTAGGCTCGGGCTCAACGCACTTCAGCCTCTCAAATACTGGCTCCATGATCTACTTGCCTGGACCCGCCTAGGGCACGGGTGCGACAGACCGAACGCTGGCATTTCTGGACCGGAGCAAGCCTGGGCTTGAACTGCTAAAGCTTCCGGGAAAAGCGTATTCGTTCCCCAGGCTTTCTCCAGACGGCAAGCGCGTTGCCGTTTCAACAGACGACGCTCCTCCCAATAACGTCTGGATCATTGACCTTGGAGGAGGCACGGCGGCGACGACAACTCACGTTAGGAGGTTCGAATCGCTACCCTGTCTGGTCGGCGGACGGACAGATGGTTGCCTTTCAATCCGATCGAGAGGGCGATCTCGGAATCTTCTGGCAAAAGGCCGATGGCACGGGAACCGCGGAACGTCTCACCAAGCCGGAAAAAGGGAGTGCTCATATTCCGGACTCCTGGTCTCCGGACAACAAAAGGTTTTCGTACACGGCAGTCAAGGGATCCGAAGGCGCAGTGTGGATTTTTTCTATTCAAGACAAGAAGGCGACAGTCTTTGCAGAAAAGGCCGGAGCGCTTGTTGGAAGGGCGGCGTTTTCTCCGGACGGCAAGTGGCTGGCGTATCAGTCCAATGAAACAGGAATGGGGCAGATCTTCGTGCAACCGTTTCCGAGCACGGGCGCCAAATATCAGGTTATTGCAGGTAGCGGTCACCCGTTCTGGTCGCCCGACGGACGAGAAATTGTCTACAACCCGTCGGCTGGAGCAATCGGGGTTGTCCGAATCACAACAGTGCCGACTTTCTCCTTTGGCGAGCCGGTATTGTTGCCCGGCGGCACCTCGGGTCTGTCGAGTAAGAATCCCTTTACAGACCCCAGAGTGTGGGACTTTGCCCCCGATGGCAAACGGCTGCTTGGCGTTACCCTTTCAGCCAATGACGCGCTGTTTGCCGGCCAGCCTCAAATCCAGGTGGTCCTCAACTGGACTGAAGAGCTGAAGCAGCGCGTGGCAGTAAAGTAAGAGCGCGCTAGTTCCTTCCAAACACTTCCCGAACATCAACCTGAGCGCGCAATTGGTACATCAACGCGCGGATTCCAAGAAGGCTGCGGTTCCAATAGATAAACAGAGGATGACCGCGCGTGTAGCGCTTCAGAGTAATCTGCGACAGGATTTCCACGCCACGCTTGAAATGCTGTTCATTCGAAAAATCGAACGGGCCTTTCGTAAAGAGCGGCTCGAAACACCAGTCACAGCTCTGTCGCATCAATTTCAAACATTCCGGATCCGCGATTTGCTTTTCGCTCAAGCCGCACCGTCGTAGTACTCCTGGGAGGAGTTGCGGTTCGTCAATGAGCCTTTCTGACGTAGTCAGGATTTCAATTTCTTCCTTGCCGTAATGATGAACACATCCAAAATCGAGCAGGCCGAGCCGGCCGTCCGTCATCAAGAGATAATTGCCGGAGTGTGGATCGGCGTAGTTCATGTAGGCGCGGTACATGCGTTCCCACGCTGTGTATATTTTCGTGCCGAAATTATTTCGATCCCTTTGTGCAGGAGCTTTGGCAAGAAATGCCTGCAGATGCAATCCCGGAAGAAACTCCGTCGTCAGAACCCGCTTTGTCGAATACCGGTCATGGACCCGCGGCACCACAATGCCGTCCTCCGGCCGGAATAGAGGTCGTATCTGCCGCATGTTTTCCGCTTCTTGTTCGTAATCGACTTCGAGCTTCAGCATCCGGCAGACTTCTTCAAATTGCCGCTTCACATACTCCCAGTCCCTTCCAAGACGTGCCGGAAAGAGCAGGGCGCCAACGTTTCGGAGATCCGAATCGATGGCCCTGCCGATTCCCGGATATTGAATCTTCACCGCAACGCGCTCACCGGATTTCAAGCGAGCACGATGCACCTGCCCGATGGACGCGGCCGCGAACGGTTCTTTTTCGAACTCGGCGAAGACATCTTCTGGTGTGTGTCCCAACTCGTCACGTACGAGTTCGCGCAGCAAAGAAATATGCATCGGCGGCGCTTCAAAATGAAGACAGTCGAGTGTTTCGACGATTTGATCGGGAAGGATTTCCGGGAGATTGCCGAGCATCTGCCCCAGCTTCGTCGCAGCGCCCCGCAGATAGCCGAGGCGATGAATCATCTTGAGTGCGACACGAAGGTTCGTTTCGAGCAATTGCTGTTTGCGTCGGTCTGCATCGGAGAACCACTGCCGTATCCAGAATGCGGCGTAAGCGAGCGTGATCTGAGCCGATAGCTCGCCCATTGTCCACAGGCGATGAACGGAACCGACCGGCACGGGCCGCCGCGCCAGATCGGCAAATATCGCCTCGAGTTTTTGCTCAGGACCTGCGTCCGCGACGTCTTGCGGCAGTGCGGCGATAAGGTCCTTTAGATTGGCGTTCATTGACGTGTTCTCCTTTGCGATCTGTATTGAATGCGGCAACGAACAACTTCAACGACTGGTCCAGTAGAGCAAGAGTGTCTTCCTGCTTTGGCGAATCATCCGTGGTCCAATGTGCGAACACGCCCAGATACAAGGTCCAGTAAAGCTGCAGCTCGAGTGGAGATAAGGCCGGATGATCATGGGCCGCAGCGATCTCTTCCACGGCTTTCAGATGGTTTGCCCTTAACGATTCGCCGGGACTATCCGCGGGACCGCGTCGCAGCGGGCTCAAAACGGTCTCGGCGGCTGCCGGCAGAAATTTTCGGTAACGTCTCAGGCTGCGCAATTCCGTCCAGATGAGCGAGAACAGTTCTTCCTCGAACGACTCGCCTTCGCCTCGCCGCTTACGGACTTCTTTCTGCGCTTCTTCCAATGCCTCCGACATCAGTGCCGCCACGATGGCTTCTTTGGATTCGAAGTAGTTGAATAGCGTGCCCGTGGCAATGCCGGCTTCTACAGCGATGCCGCGTGTGGTTGTCGCGTCCCAGCCTTCGTTCGTGAACAGCCGAGCGGCGACATCGACAATCCGATCCCGCGTTTCAGCCTTCGCTTCTGCCGTGATTCTCACCGAGACCCCTCAGTAGGTAATGTGAGCATGCTCACAAAATAACCTGGTTCGGGATGGCCGTCAATTATTAAAATGAGCGTGCTCACATTGTGGAAAGTTCTGAATTGCCGTGTTGTTTCGGCTAAGCTTACGCCGCAATGGACGTTACACCCGGAACAAACCTCGGTCCTTATGAAGTCCTTGGCGCCATTGGCGCCGGGGGAATGGGTGAAGTGTACAACGCACGGAACACGCGCCTGAAGCGGGTCTACGCGCAGCCGTTTCCGCCGACCGGCGCGCGATCGCAAGTCTCCGTGGACGGCGGCGTATCCGTTGGTTGGGGACCTAACAAGAAAGAATTGTTTTTCGTCGGACGCGACAATCGCCTGATGGTCACAGAGTATTCCGGCACAATCGAATTCAAAGCCGGAATCCCGAAAGCGTTGTTTCAAATTCCAGCGCTGCCCCCGAATACCGGCGGGTTGCGGTTCTCGGTAGTCCGCGACGACGAACGTTTTTTGTTTCCGGTCAGCGGAGGCACAGGAGAATTTCCGCTGACCGTTCTTCTCAACTGGACTTCAGCTTTTAAAAAGTGATGGAGGTCGAATATGAACGCGTTCTTTCTTCTCGCTCTAGTTGCCGGCTTGCTGCAAACGAATACGCCTGTGAAGAAAGGCAGCGTCGAACACATTAAAGTCCACGGGAAAGCGCTCGAGGGCAATCTGGAGGGCGACTCACCCGACCGCGACGTGTTCGTTTATTTGCCGCCGAGCTACAGCGCCACTTCCAATCAACGATATCCCGTCGTTTACCTGCTGCACGGATACGGCTTAACTGCGGAACGCTGGATGACGTTTGCGAGCCTCGCCGATAACGCCGACAAAGACATTGCTGCAGGCACGATGAAAGAAATGATTCTCGTGAATCCTGACGCGTTCACAAAATTCAACGGCAGCATGTATGCGGCGTCGGCGACCGTCGGCGACTGGGAGGCTTTCATTGCGGATGATCTCGTCGCATACGTCGACAGCCACTACCGCACGATTCCGGACCGCATGAGTCGCGGATTGGGCGGCCATTCGATGGGCGGATAGGGAACGATTCGGATCGGCATGAAACGTCCGGATGTTTTTTCCAGCTTGTACATCATGAGCGCGTGCTGCCTGCTTAATAATCCCGGTGGCGGCCAGGGCAATCGTGCGGCAGCCGCACCCGCTGCACCCGCCGCGAATGGACAGGAAGCGCGAGGCCGGGGCGGTCGAGGCGGTGGATTCGCAAATGCAGGATCGGCGCAGGCCGCTGCATTCGCTTCGAATCCGAAGAACCCACCCGATTTCTTCGATCTTCCCGTCAAAGAGGGGGTGCCGCAGCCGCTGATCATCGCGAAGTACAATGCCAACTCACCGCTCGTCATGCTCGACCAGTATGTGACAAACCTGAAGAAGTACCACGCGATCATGGGAGATGTCGGGCTGCAAGATACCCTGGCGGCGTCAAACCGGCAGATGGATCAGATCCTGACGGACTTCGCCGTGAAACACGTTTTCGAAACGTATGAAGGCGACCACACGAATCGCGTGAAGGAACGGTTTGAACTGAAGGTGCTGCCGTTTTTCTCGAATAATTTGTCCTTTACGCGAAAGTGATCTAGCCGCAGGCTGGTTCTAACTATGCGACTTATTTGCATGCTTGTTTTCTCCGCTGCATTCGCCGGAGGCGGCTTGCAAGATTCCCAGAAGGCGCCGCCGGCGCAGCAGCAGACGACGCCGCCACCGCAACAACAGCCTCAGCCCCAAGCGCCGCCACCGGTTGATCCACGCCAACAGCAGCAGGAACAAATGCGCCAGCAACAGGACCAGCAACAGCTGGAACAGCAAAGGCGTCAGCGCCAGCAGTTCCTGGACGGTCTGTTTGCCGATCCCCGCTATCGGCCGAATACGCCGCAATACTCGAAACCGTTTGTCGCCGTCACGATGCAGCATGACGCGTCATTCGATCTCGGCTCCATCCCGCTTGCACAATGGATCGAGAAACGCGAAACCGAAGAGATTCCGTGGAGAGTCGAAGTCGAGAAGGCCAAACTTCGGATGGATCAGCGCGTCGAAGTGGCGTACTCCACGGCCATCGACGGCAAGGACTTGATGCGCCTTGGCGTCGACGATCTGTATTTGATTGCCGGCATCGCTCGTTCAAGCGGCGAATGGTTGATCCCGCCGAAGATTGTCCATCAGGACAAATCGGCGATTCCCGCCGGCACCGACCTGCTTTTCAGCGATGCGGTTTTGGTGCGGCCGGGCGAGTACCTTCTTTCGTTCGTTCTCTACGATCGTCACACCGGCCGTCACAATGTCGATAAGCGTCGCGTTGTCGTGGCCAATCTCGAGGAAGGCATTCTGCCGAACGCCGGGAAACAACTCGCTCCGGTTGAGTTTCCTGCGTTGACGGATCGTGAAAACGGTTCAGTAATCGAATTCACCTACGGACTGTCGTTGCCGGTCCAGAACAAGCGCCCTGTGCGAATCGAAATTGTCTCGGTGCTCAGCCCGCCCGAACAGTGGATAAACCGGGCTCCCGTTGTTCGGCAGCACAACCAGTACATGGCATCTGTGGTGAATACACTGGCGCAGATGCAGCTCTCGCAGGGTCGAATGTCGGTAACCGGCTTCGATCTTTCACACCGAACAGTCCCGTTCGAACAGCGGGACATCAATGAACTGAATCGCCAGGGCCTTGCTGATTCCCTTCAAAAGCTCGAATCCAGAACCGTAAGCCTCGCAACACTCGAAAAAGGCGGCGGTGCTTTCTTGCGCACGTCGATGGAGAAGCTGTTGAGTCGAACGGAAAGCACGACCCGGGTTTTCATCGTCGTCTCGAGCTCATTCGTATTCGATCGCGGCGCCGACCTCGATCCGGTGAAGCTTCACGAGAACTGCAATTGCCGCGTTTATCACCTGCGCTTCCGCCATAACATCAACGATTCCTTCGACGACATGGAAAAGATTCTCAGACCCACCCGTCCGAGAACGTTCAATCTCACCACGGGCCTCGATTTCCGCAAAGCACTCGCGGAAATCATTAAAGATCTCGAGATTCTGTAATCGGAGATTCAGGAATCCGCAATTTCAAATTTGATCTTTCAAATTGCGGATTCCGTTTCTCCGATCAACGATTTTGGTCGGCTCAAACTCACGTCTACCGTTGATCTCCGCTTTTCAAGAAATATAAACTTTCGCGGTGGAGGAAAACTGAAGATGAAACGTTTCCTAATCTGTTTACATCTCGCACTGTTCGTTTCCGTTCTGAATTCCAATCAAATCTGGGCGCAGGCGACTGCGCAAATCAGCGGAACGGTGGCGGATCAAAGCGGTGCCGTGCTCCCCGGCGCGGACATCACGGCGACCCAAACCGAAACCGGCATTATGCGAACCACGGTCAGTAACGAAACCGGTTCGTATGTATTGCCGAATCTGCCGGTGGGTCCATACAAATTAGAAGTCTCTCTACCCGGATTCCGGACCTTCGTTCAAACCGGAATCGTGCTGCAGGTCAACAGCAATCCTGTCATCAACGCAACTCTCGACGTCGGCCAGAAGACCGAGTTGGTGGAAGTTCAAGCGAACGCTGCGCTCGTGGAAACGCGAACGTCCGGCATCGGTCAGACGATGGAGACACAGAGAATCCTCGATCTGCCGCTCAATGGCCGCAACGTAACGGAATTGATCACGCTCGGTGGCGCGGCCGTGGATGTCCCGGCGTATGCTTCGTCAACGCGCAGCATTTCAGGTCAGGCCGCGATCTCTGTCGCGGGCGGACTCGCCAGCGGCGTGAACTACTCGCTCGACGGCGGCATGCATACCAATCCATACGATCACTTGAGCCTGCCGCTCCCGTTCCCCGATGCGCTGCAGGAATTCAAGGTCGAAACCAGCGCATTGTCGGCCTCACAGGGACAAGCGTCCGGAGCACAGGTCAACGCCGTCACGAAGTCGGGCACGAATGAATTTCACGGCAGCCTGTTTGAGTTCGTACGCAATGACCTGTTGAATGCGACCGAATACTTCGCGCGCGTCGATCCCGCGACGGGCAAGAAAGTGCAAAGTTCGTTGAAGCGGAATCAATTCGGCGGAACCGGCGGTGGACGAATCATCCGCAACAAGCTGTTTTTCTTCGGCGGACTTCAGTACGAAACCGATCGATCGGATCCCGCGAACGCCCAGGCCTTTGTCCCGACAGCCGCAATGCTTCAAGGCGACTTCTCGACCGCCGCCGCAGCGGGCCCATGCCGCGCGACGCCGCTCACGTTGACGAACAGTCCAGGCGTAACGTTCACCGGCAACAGAATTGATCCTTCGCAGTTCAATCCGGTTGCGATGAATATCGTCAAGACGCTTCCAACTACGACAGATCCGTGCGGACTCATTACGTATGGAGTTCCGAACAAGCTCAACAACAAGCAGATCATCGGCAAGACCGATTGGCAGTTGAATGCGGCGCATTCGATCATGGGACGCGTGTTGTATACGGGTGACGATCTGCCCGTTCCGTACGCCCTCGCGCCGGACAACATCCTCACGACGTCCGCTGCGGGCCGCCACACGGCCGCGCAATCGTACGCGATCGGCGATACGTGGCTGATGAGTCCGCGGACGATCCTCTCAACGCGACTCGTTGCCAACTACACCGACGTCAATCGGCTTGGAGCGGAGTTCTTCAACTACGGAGATGTCGGCGTTAAGAATTACTTCAGCTTCCAACCCGAGTACCTTCAGTTGACCGTTTCCAATCCCGGCTTCTCGCTCGGCGGCGCCGTTCAGAACACGTCGACCTATCGGACGTTCTCCACCGGCGTTAACAGCGATGCAAGCCTGTCTCGTGGAAAACATCAGTGGTCCATCGGCGGAGCGATTCAGTGGACGGATTCCAATTCGAATGCGAACGTGAGCTCTTCCGGTGCATTCTCGTTTACCGGATCACGAACGGGTTTGCCGTTGGCGGACTTTCTGCTGGGCATGCCTGCATCGTTCCTGCAATCCGCTCCGAATACTAATTACAACAGGAAGTGGTACACGGCACTCTACGTTGCCGATTCGTGGAGAGTGAAGACCCGTTTGACACTCAACTATGGACTACGGTGGGAACCGGATCTTGCCGAAAGCCTGACGCTCGGACGCGTTGCGACTTACAGCGATCAGAAGCGCCTGTCCGGCGTTCGGAGCGAAGCGTTTCCGAACGCGCCGCTGGGATTCTCATTCCCCGGCGATCCCGGTTTCGAGGGCAAACGTGGCAGGGAACGCAACCTGGGAATCTTCGCACCGCGATTTGGCTTCGCATGGGATGTCACGGGCGATGGCAAGACGTCGGTGCGATCTTCGGTCGGTATCGGATATGACTATCCCAACGCTCAATATCATCTCTGGACGTCGGTCATTCCGCCGTGGGGATCGAGCACGACGCTGGTCAACCCGAGCTTTACCGATCCGTGGTCCGCGGTTCAGGGCGGCAATCCATTCCCGCGAAGCTACGACCGAAATACGACGTTCATACCCAACGGCAATTTCACCGTATTGAGCAACATCAATCCGGCTCAGGCGCAGAATTGGAACCTATCGATTCAGCGTCAATTGGGAAGCGACTTCCTGGTTTCAGCCAGCTACCTCGGAAGCCACACGATCCACATTCTGGGATCGGAACAGTTGAACCCAGCGATTTACTTCCCGGGTAATTCTGATGCGCAAGGCAACTGCTTCGCGCAGGGTTACACATTCAGGACAACGCCCAATTCGGTTTGCTCGACTAACCCGAACGTGAATTCACGCCGGGTACTTCAACTGATCGATTTTCAGAACACGGGACAGTACGTTTCGAATCTCGTTGAGGTCCAGAGTGGCGGTACGGCGAGCTACAACGGCCTGCTGTTAGAAGTGCGGAAACGCGCAGCGAAGGGAATCACGGCCGGTTTCAACTACACCTGGTCCCATTGCATCGGTCCGTACCAGGGCAATGAAGCGGGCGATACCGGAGCGAATCCCTCGATACCGAATCCCTACGTCGGCGATCGCGACCGAGGCCGCGGTAATTGTCTGACCGACGTGCGGCAGTTGTTCAATCTCACCGCCGTGCTGGAGTCGCCGCAGTTTTCCAGCAGAACACTGCGGTACGTTGCCTCGGGCTGGCGATTGGCTCCACTCTATCGCCACCGCACCGGTACGTATATGAGCATCGTTGCCGGAGCCAACAACGACTTCGCGCGGAATGGGACGAATATCAATGCGCAGCCGGCGGTCTATCTCGGCGGCGATCCGATCGGTGACGATTCAGGTCGACCGTTATCCTTCTGGTTGAACAAAGCGGCATACACCACACCGGCAGCGGGGACTTTCGGAAATGCCGGCACTCGAACTGTCGCCGGGCCATCTCAATGGGACTTCGACATGTCGCTGACGCGGGATTTTAAATTCAAGGAAACGCAACGCGTCCAGTTTCGTTGGGAGGCTTACAACGTGACCAACAGCTTCAGGCCGACGAACCCGAACAGTGATATCACCAACGCACTCTTCGGCCAGCTTCGTGCGTCACGGTCGCCGCGAGTCATGCAGTTCGCGTTGAAGTATTTGTTCTAGTAACCACAAAGACACCAAGACACAAAGGGCCACAAAGAAATCTCTTTGTGGCCCTTTGTGTCTTGGTGTCTTTGTGGTTTATTTCTTTTCTGGCAACAAGGTAACCCGCACGTAGTTATCTGTATTCAGGTACGTCTTCGCGGCTTGCTGGAGCGACGCCACATCGAGCTTTTGATAGAGCTCCGGCGCCTGCCAGATTCCGGCGACATCTTCACCCGCCTGGTACTTCGCGGAAATCTGACTCAACAAAAATCCATTTTGTTTGCTGCTGGTCTCGAACTCCCGCAGCATCGCCGATCGTTCGTCGTCCAGTTCTTTTTGAGTGGGGCCGTTTGCTTTGTACTTTTCGATCTCTTCGAACACGCGCTTGACAAGGCCTTCGACGCGTTGCGGATCACCGCCAAATCGAATCGCGATCTGATACTCCTGTCTGGGGATTCGATCTGTAGAACCGTTGACGCTGACGCTGTACGTGCCGCCTAACTCCTCGCGCAGCACCTCCAGCAGTCTCGATTGGAAGATACTGGTCATCGCGCGCAGCGTGATGCGGTGCTGAGGGTCGTACACGAATGGGCCGCTGAACACAATCGTTGTCTGGCTCTTCGGCTCGATACCCTTTTCCACGGTCTTCTCGATCACGCCGGTCGGCATGCGCGCGCCGACGTCTTTCCACGACTCCTGGCGACGGATCGACGGTAGTCCGCCAAGATATTTTTCGACGAGCGGCTTCATCACGGCCGGATCGAAACTTCCGACGAACACAAACGTGAAATCGCTCGCATCCGCGAAGCGCTCCTTGTAGAAGGCCAGCGATTTGTCCAGATTCCACTGATCGACGGTGGCGGCGGTCGTGATGCGTCGCCGCAGATGATTCTGGCCGAGGATGCTCGTCAAAGCCTCGGCGTAAGCGAACTCCGGCACCGCCGACTGATTCGCAAGCGCCGTCCTTGTTTGCGTTGCCTGGACAGTAAACGCGTCCTTGTCGGCTCGGGGCTGCGTGAACCGCAGATAAATCAGTTGGAACATCGTTTCCAGGTCTTTGCGTGATGCGCTGCCTGCCAAACCTTCTTCGGTTTCTCCGATGAATGCGCTTGCATTGGCGACCTTGCCGGTCATCACCTTCCGCAGTTCGATCGCGCTGAACTTTCCAAGACCGCCCGCCGCAATTAATGGCGCCGCGGTGCTGGCCGGGATGAAATCGGCATCGCTCGCGAGTGAACTGCCGCCGGGACTGGTCGCACGAAAAACAATCTCGTCTTCGCGGAAAGTCGTGGGCTTTAGGACAACCTTTACGCCGTTTGAAAGTTCCCACTCCGTAATGCCGATCCCATCCTTCGTCGTCGTCTTCACGACGGTGCCTCCGGACGGCGGCGTATCCAGTAGTGCGCCGGAGGTCACGGTATCCACATAAGCCGTGACATCCCGGCTCCCGCCGGTCTTGATCGCCGCAGCAAGCTTTGCTTCATCCGGCAACACGAGGCCCGGCTTATCGGGCGCAGTCACAATCACGAATCGGTTTTTATCGGTGAACCACTGTCTCGCAATAGCGTTGATTTCCTGAAGCGTGATTTCGGGCAGGTACCTCTGATGCAGCGCTTGCTCCAACTCCGCCCCCGGTAGCGGTTCGTCGGTCAGAAAGTTCCGGATGTATTCGTCGGCCCGGTCGCCGGACTGGCGATTTGTGTCTTCAATGACGAGTCGTTCATAGGCTCGCAGCAGATTCTGTCGCTGGCGATCCAACTCGGTAGCGGTAAAACCGAATCGTGCGACGCGCTCGACTTCGCCAAGGACGGCCTCTAGACCCTTCTCGACGCCGTCTTCTTTGACGCGCGCGCTAAGCTGCGCTTCATCTTTATCCTGCGAAACGAACGAATCGCGACCGGCGCCCGCACCCAGAAATGGAGCGTCCGGCTTCTGGGCGATCTCGCCGAAGCGGGCTGAGAGCATGCCGGAGAAGAGGCTGTCTACCAGATCCTGCCTGTACACGCCGAACGTTCCCTGTTTGCGCGCGGGCAGCAGATTCTCGATGGAAATGGAAGTTCCTGTGATCTCTTTGTCGGTCATGATGGCGAACACGGAACCATCGTGATCCGGCACCTGATACGTCGGGCGGGGGCGTGGATTGGTTGCGGCGGGGATCGAGCTGAAATGGGTCTTGATCAGATTCTCGACAGCCGCTCTGTCGAAATCTCCGACAGCAACAACCGCCATGAGGTCCGGCCGGTACCAGTCCTTGTAGAACTTGGTCAATGTTTCGGGTTTGAAGTTCTGAAGGATTTCGGGCTTTCCGATTGGAATCCGGTCCGCGTATTTTGAACCCTTCAACAGAATCGGAAATAGCTTGTCCGTCGTGCGCGCGCCCGCTCCGCGCCGCAGCCGCCATTCTTCCATGACAACGCCGCGCTCCTTATCGATCTCATTCGTTTCGAACGAGACGTTGTGCGCCCAATCCTCAAGAATCAGAAGGGCTTTGTCCATCGTCTCGGGCTTGTCGGTCGGAACCTGCAGCTGGTAGACCGTCTCGTCGAAGCTCGTGTAGGCGTTCAGGTCCGCGCCAAAGCGCATCCCTAATCCTTCGATGAACTTGATGATCTCGTTTTTCGGAAAATTCTTCGTGCCGTTGAACGCCATGTGCTCGACGAAATGCGCGAGTCCCTGTTGATCGTCGTCTTCGAGGACGGAGCCGGCCTTGACCACGAGGCGAAGCTCGGCACGTTTCTCCGGCTTCGGATTGGATCGGACGTAATACTGGATGCCGTTCGGCAACTTGCCGATGGTGATGGTCCGTTCGACAGGGATTGGATCTGACAGAGCGGCGGATGGCGCCTGCGCTGGAGCTGCGGAGATATAAGGGATGCCGATTAAAAGGCAAATAATAACGATTTGAACGCGTTTAAGCATGGTCATGGTTTAGAAAGTATGCGGGATTTTGAAATTGGACGAAAGCCCCTGAAATCTGAAATGCGAAATCTGAAGATTTCAAATTGGACGTCCGATTCCGGATTTCGGATCTCGTATTTGTGATTTCAAGTTTGACTGCCTTCCCCCACAAGGTATAAAAATTCGCCAACCAATCGGAGGAACGCCAAATGAAACGAATGCTAGGGCTTCTGATCCCTTCTCTCTTCTTGATCCATTCCATCCTCGCGCAGCAGGGCGCAAAGAATGGAGAGTGGCGCGCCTATGGCGCCGAAAACGGCGGAACTTTCTATTCGCCGCTGGATCAAATCAACCGCGACAACATCAAGGATTTGAAGGTCGCGTGGGTCTGGAAATCCGACAGCCTTGTCACGAATCCGCAGGCCGGGAGCGAGACGACTCCCATCATGGTCAACGGCGTTCTTTACTTCACGATGGATCAGCGGCGCTTTGCCATTGCCGCTGATGCGGGAACCGGTGAGACGCTCTGGGTTTACCGGCCGAATGAAGGTGAGCGATTCGACCGCGCTCCACGCAAGATCCATCGCGGCGTTTCCTATTGGAGCGACGGCCGCGGCGACGACCGCATCCTATATGCCACTCCCGGTTTTCATTTGGTTGCGTTGAATGCCAAGACCGGCGTTCCCGTGCCCAGTTTCGGCAAAGACGGAGTCGTGGACCTTTTCAACGAACTCGACTTCGACTACAAGGGCACACCCATCGGAAAGATCGGCAACAGCTCGCCGGTCGTGGTCTCGCATGACACCGTGATCGTCGGACCGGCGCTAACACCCGGCGGGCGCGTGAACAAGACCAACGTGAAGGGCGACGTGATGGCGTTCGACGTCCGCACGGGTAAGAAGAAGTGGGTCTTCCACACGATTCCGCGCAAAGGCGAGCCGGGTTCCGAGACATGGTTGAACAATTCGAACGAGACGTCCGGCAACGCGGGTGTCTGGGGTCCATTCTCCGTCGATGAGGACCTTGGTTATGTTTACCTGAACATCGAATCGGCGACCAACGACGTGTATGGCGGCCATCGTCCCGGCAACAATCTCTATTCCGATTGTCTGGTCGCAGTGGATATCCGGACCGGAAAGATGATCTGGTACAACCAGCTCGTTCATCACGACATCTGGGATTACGACATGCCGCCGCAGCCGATTCTCCTCGACGTCAACGTCGATGGACGCGCGGTAAAGGGTGTGTTTCAAGTGTCGAAGCAGGCTTTCGCCTATGGCTTCGATCGCGTGACAGGAAAGCCCATCTGGCCGCTCGAGGAGCGTCCCGTTCCGCAAACCGACGCGAAGGGCGAATGGACCTCGCCGACACAACCTTTCCCATCAAAGCCGCCCGCGTTCGATTGGCAAGGCGTCAGCACCGATAACCTGATCGACTTCACGCCCGCGCTGCGGCAACAGGCGATGCAGGTTCTCGAAGGCTATAAGTGGGGCCCGATCTTTACTCCGCCACCCGCGGCCGCCAGCGGATCGAAAGGTCTGATTCAAGTTCCAGGCCTCGGCGGCGGCGCCAATTGGCCGGGCGGTGCGGGCGATCCTGAATTGGGTTATGTGTTTGTTGGTTCTGCGACGAATCCCGGAACCGTTCTGTTGAACCCGAACGCAAATCCCACACAGACCCCGGACAGCGCCTGCTGCGACGCGGACTACACGATGGGCGGCACCGCCCCGCAGCTTCCGAACGGCCTTCGCCTGCTGAAACCGCCGTATGGACGAATCACCGCGTACAACATGAACACCGGCACGATCGCATGGCAGATTCCGAACGGCGACACGCCGCCGAACATCAAAGCGAATCTGGCAGCGGCAGGTTTGACGAACGTTCCGCCGACGGGTAGTCCGTCGCAGGCACAGCTTCTCGTGACGAAGAACTTCCTCTTTGCGGGAGAAGGCTCGGGCGGAATGGCCGTTTTCCACGCTTACGATAAGAGAACGGGGCAAGAGGCGTGGCAGGGTCCGCTCAACGGGCCGCAGACGGGAAAGCCGATGACGTACTTGCACAATGGCAAACAGTACGTGATCGTCGCGGCGCGAGGAGCGCAGGGAAGCGGCGCGCAGTTGGTCGCTTGGGCGATTGCGCCTCCGGCTCCGGCGGGTGGCGCGGCCGGTGGCCGCGGTCAGCGGGGTGGACGGGGGCAGTAACGCTGATCCATTTCAATTGATCCATGGTCCATGGAGCATGGACCATGTACATGGCCTATGGACCATGGATCATGGACCGTTTAGGAATTTACATTTAAATCCGCTTCCACACCGTAAACGTCCCGCCATCGCCCCGCGTAGATGCAAACTTCATCGCACGCGAGCGCCCCGGCGACCCCATACACACCCGCAGCAAATCCCCATCGAACTCATAAATTCCAAGCTGCGATTTACCTTTGTTCGCGCCCGCGGTAATCACGTAGTCGATTGTCTTCGGTGATTTCGATGAATCATGCGTGAAGGTCACCTTCAGCATGGTTTGCGGACCGGCGACTACGGCCATTTCGCCACCTTTTGTAATTCGCCGGACCCATTTCACATCGGACTCCTTCATGGCAACGCCGTCCATGACACCGGAAACCATTTGCCACTCGCCTTCAAACTCGGTGGCAACAGCGCTCGCCGCGGGCTTTGACCGCGGTTTCTTTTTCGCCGGACTTGCAACCGCCTTGGCGCGCGTCAGCACTTCCACTGCGAAGCCGCTGCCGGGTACCGATGCGAACCGGGCTGGACGGATGGCGCCACGCGTCGCAAGGCAAAGCTTCCAGTCTTCGCCCTCAAACTTGTAGATACCTGGATTCGTGTTGCCCTTTTCGGGACCCGCATCAAATTTCATATCCAGGTGCGGAGGATCGGCGGATGAGTTGATTGTGAGCGTCCCTTCATAGACCGCTCCCATGCCCGTGCTCGAGAATCGCTTCCCCTTGATGACGATTTGCGCGTCCGCCAGCATCGACGGCGGCATCTTTTGTCCCTCGACTTCGAGACTCTTTACGCTCCATGTCCCCTGAAGCCGTTCAAGATCCTTTGTCATCGCAAGGTCTCCTTAACGGATCTCTTCCACGGACAAATCCTTGAACACCACACTGCCTTTTCCGCTGAGCTGCACTCCAACGCGTCCTTCGGAAAACATGCTGTCTTTGATTTCTCCGATCAATCGCTCGTGGAGAAAGAAAGAACACTGGGTTCCTTCGCAGCGCACTTCGACCTTCTGCGGATTGTGCTTTTCTTCCGGCGCAATCGGCCAGCGAGCCAGTTCCGTGGTCTTGATTGATTCAATCCGATTGACCGCGACGAATTCAGCAAATACGGTGACCGCGTAATATCCGGCGTCATTCTGACGAACGACAAGCCCGCCGCCGCCCTCGTTCGTCATCGAAACCGTTGCGCGGAAATTTCGAAACACCGGACCATTGACGGCGACGACGTTTTCTCCGCTGAGCTGATAGCCCTCGCGCGAGTATTTTGCGGAGACGCGATCCGGCCAGCCTGACTTCGGATCGTTGAAATCATCTCGATAGAAGACGCGGCCGTTCCGCCGTTCGACTTTCGACTCGAACCCACGCGAATCCACGCGGCGTTCGACAGCCGGCTGCGTTTCGATGGTTCCATAACCCGGCCGCGCTCGAACGTTATTGCCGCGGCCGCGCACCGTCACTCGGAGTTGGTGGTAGCTTCGCTCTTGATCTTCCGGCTGGGGATAGAACGAAAGGGTGTATTGCGTGCGAAGGTCGTTCACAATCGCCTCAATAGCCCTCTGGAGTTCTCCGTCATTTCGCGGAAAGAACGCCTCGGCTCCGGACTCACGCGCGATTCTGCGAAGCACATCACGCGGATTATCCACGGACCTGCCATCCGCCAGCAAAACCGTCGGTCCCGCCCTGCGCATGAGATCGTCTTCCTGCGGAGTGAAGTATCCGATCGTGTAAATCTGCGTTTCCGATTCGCGGACAATCCGCATCGTTTCCTGAAGCTCACGCCGGCTGTGCATGTCCGCTCCATCGGAAATGATGATCAATGCCTGACGCGGCAGTTGTGCCCGGCTGCATAAAGTCAACGCTTCGATAGTCGCATCATAGAGACTTGTACCGTTGCCGATTGTCGTGCGATCGATCGCCGATTGGACTTTGTCGCGGTCCATCGTGAAATCGGCCGCAAGCTTTACCTGATCGTCGAAGGCGAAATAAAAGTACTCGCTGCCTTCGCGCGTCGAGCGGATCAGCGTCCGGGCGGCTTCCTTGGCTCGATCGAATTTCTCGTGATAATCCATGCTCGAGCTGCGGTCGAGCAGGATGCCCAACGTGATCGGCTGTTCCTCGCTGGAAAAGAATTCGATCTTTTGACGAACGCCGTCGTCGAAAATCGAGAAGTCTTCCGCTTTCAATCCCAGGACGTTGCGGCCTCGCGCATCTGTTACACGGACGCCGACCGTGACGAGGTTGACCGCCACTCGAAGCGTGTCTTGTGCGAAAAGCCCGGCGGCAATCAGCGGAATGACGATGACTGCAAAGCGTCGCACGCGCGCTACTCCTTAGAAGGGATGCGGCGGTATCTTAAGCTGAATCAAAACGTCGAACAAACAATGCGCGCGGCTGAGCTGGTCAACTTTACTTATTTCTTGCTCATGACAATCTTTGCTTTGTTCTGGCCGATGCCGTCGCGCTCGAAAATCAAAGCAGTCGTGATCGGAGTTGTGGGGATCGCTGTAGCGCGATTGGCCGCGATTGTCCCGGGCATCTTTCGCGATCTGCTGCCGGTACCGTTGATGGCCGTCGCTTACTGGCAATCCGGCTGTTTCTTTCACAAGCCAAATCCGCGGCTACAAGAAATCTTCGAAGACTCCGAACGGACGATTCTGAGGATCCTTCGCGCGGATCTGCGACGGTGGTCGCAGACATGGATCGGAACCACACTCGAGTTGGCCTATGTGCTGTGCTACCCAGTGGTGCCGCTCGGACTTGCTGCGCTTTACCTTGCCGGGCTGGGCAATCGCGTGGACGACTACTGGCTCGTTGTGCTGCTCTCCGCGTATCCCTGCTATGCGCTCCTTCCCTTCGTTCAATTGCTGCCGCCGCGTCTTGTTGAACGGAACACCGGCCATCAGCCCGAACTGACCATCAGCCTGCGCCGATTTAATCTCTGGCTCGTCCGGCGAGTCACTCACGAAGCCAACACATTTCCGAGTGGTCATGTCGCGGCTTCGGCAGCGATTGCGATCGCTCTGCTGTGGCTGTCGCCCTGGTGGGGCATTGTTTTTGCAGTTATCGCGTTGGGTATTGCCGGTGGATGTATCGTCGGGCGCTATCACTACGCGATAGATGTTGTCGCGGCGTTGCTGTTGGCGGGAACGGTCTTCGCGCTGCTGAACCTTCGAGCCTAATGCTTCTCCCACGCGCTGGTTTGCCAGTTGTCCTTGCTCGAAGCCTCCCCGATCCATGGTGGAAGATTCATCTGCAAGAATCGGGCAAGACTGTCGATGTAGGGCTCGTACATTCGCCGCAGAGTCGCCAGGCGCCGCCCGTCCAGGTCGTTTATCTCCAGTCCTGCAGTTCTCAGGATGGTGTGCAGCCGTTCAAGACTGTTCGGATCAAGCCTGTCCACTTGCTTCGACTCGGGTCGTGTGTTGAACACCTGGCTGAGATCGACCACGGTGTGCCGCGCCATTGCAAACGTAAGCCGCGCTTGATTGAACGAGCGATCCTTCGCGTTCGCGACCAGAATTGCGCTGGCATCGAGGACCGTGGTGAGAGCGCCGAGCCATGATTGATTGTCGTGTTGCGATCGGAAATACGCGAGCACGGGATAGGAGAGGTGGCTTTCCAGCAGTTCCGCCGACCATTGTTCCCAATCCCGCAAGAGCGCATTTAGAGCATCGATGGATTGATCTTGAAGGTGACGGCGCAGGAGTTCCGCGGCGGTTGGTGGAGAGCCCGCGCGCGAATCCAGCATCGAGATGATGACTTCACGTCGCGAGAACGATTGATACAGGACGGGAAGGTATCCGATGACAATCGCGAGAAAGCCGAAGCCGAGTCCGCTTTCCAGGACGGTCACGGCTCGCGCCGGCCATGTTTGTGGAACGACGTCACCAAGTCCAAGCGTGAAAAAAGTCGTGCCGCTGACGTAAAGGTCCAGTGGAAACGTCGAAGGTTCCCCGTCAACGTGCACGTGCGATCCCAGGCCGAACTGAACCAGCCCGAATCCGAGAACCAACGACAATGCCCAAAATGCCAGGAGCCCAATCAACGACATTGGGCCGTAGTAGCCGAGAAGTCCCTCCCGACGATTCTTCTTCCGAATTCGGCCGACCATTTTCGACCAGAGCCGCCATGTGGTCCGGTAGTAGAGACGTGTCAGCCGGAAGCGACGTGTGACGCGTCGCGGGAGAATGATGGTTTCGAAGGTTTCCCAGAGAACCGTGAGGATCAGCGCAGGTCCAGCAATCAGCGGGAGCACGGCGAAACCTCGCAGCCGGGATCAAAGACGCTTGAACCAACTTGAACAATTTTGGAGAAGCTCATATTCCCCTCCTTCGAGGAGGGCAGCCGCGCCGACCAAGCAAATGTAACGCTACCTTAGCTTCGGCGCGCCCGGGGACGTCAAACCGGTGTTGAACAGCGGTCTGACCTCCCCCGCTGCGCGCTGTTTTCGGTAGCGAGCCATCTGTTAGTAGCGCCCAGCGTCCCCTCCTCGAAGGAGGGGAATTGAACCTATTCCAGGGTTCTTTCACTGTGTTCATCTACGGTCGCGCCTGCAGCAGCGACACAATCTCCGCATGACCTTTGCGCTTCGCCCATTCGATAGGGCGTGCCCACGCTTCATCCTCTGGCAGACTGGGATCCGCGCCCTTTTCCAGAAGCCAGCGCACCATTTCCGTTTTTCCCGAGCGCGCGGCGATACCGAGCGGTGTCGATGATGAATCGGTCTCCGTCACGTTGATGTTCGCGCCGAATTCGAGACATACGGATGCAATGTCGATACTTCCTTTCGCGGCACAGCGGTGAAGCAAAGTTATGCCGAGCCAGTTCGGCCGATTCGGATCGAGACCTTGCTCCATAAGCGATCGCGCGAACTCCGGGCTTTTCGGTATGGCGTTGCTCCACCAGGGTGTGGGATCCGGCACCCGCCTGAGGAGGTCGGGCTGATAGCGAAGAATCAGGTCCGTGATCTGCGGGTTATCGAGCCTCTCCGTAACTTCAAGTCGGGGATTCGCGTCAAGCATCTGCGCGAGGGTTTCTAAATCGCCGTCGTGACACACCAAGTCCACAGTGCGCACGCCGCCGTACGAAAGAATCAAGTCGATGATTTCTTGCGGCGCTTTCTTCCATCTCGCCATCGAGAGGCAATTGCCCGACGATTCCACGGCCTGATTCGGATTCGCTCCATGCTGCAGCAGCAGTTTCACTATTCCGTAGTGCCCGCCGCTGATCGCCGCATGCAGTGCTCCGCCCCACGGCGCGATGCCGGGTTCCCGCAGGTTCGGATCGGCGCCCCGTTCAAGCAGCAACTTGACGACTTCGATGTGGCCGGCGCCGGCGGCATTCCGCAGAGGAGTCCCGGTGTAGTACGAATACGCGGGGAGTTGATTGACGAGCGATGGATCCTGCTGCAGCAATTCCCGGACTCGCTCCGCATCGCCCAACTTGGTTGCAGCGCTGATGTCATAGTTCGCTCCGCGAGCCAGCAAATAACCCATCAGCACTTCGTGGCGCTGAATCGCACCTGACGGCAAATCTCGCCAGCCACGGTAGTGGTAGTCGCCATTCGTGAGAAGCAGCGGGCGGACGCCATCCGGCCGCTGTGCATTGATATCTGCGCCGCGGTCCAGGAGGTAATCGATAAGCTCGGTCTGGCGCGTCATCACCGCCCAATGGATCGGTTCATTCCCGCGCTCATCGGCGCCATGCAAGAACTGCGGATGTCTTTCCAGGAGCTCTCGCACTTTGCCTAAGTCCCTGGCTTTGATGGCCTCCGCAACCTCAGCCGCGCCGGGCATCATGCGATATCTCTCGGCACGTCTGGATTCCAGGAACGCAGCCATTTCCGCATGTCCGCGATCACTCGCGAGCGTCACCAGCGATTCACCGATCTCGAGCGCAGCATCTGCGCCGTTCTCGAGCAAAAATTCGACGACGGCCTTTTGGTTTTCACGAACTGCGAACCGCAGCGGCCTGAAATACTCGTACTCGCATTCGATGAGATTGGCGTCGCGCTCGACCAGACTCTTGATCGTCTCGACATCTCCCGTAATCGACGCGCACAACATCGCCCAAACATCGACGCCGCGGCCCCGCCACCACGGCTGGTAGTCGGAACTCTTCAGCGACTCGGGCTGCATCATTCGCGCGACTTTTGATTGCGGATCGGAATTCACCATTTGTGATTCAGTGCCACTCGCGGCTCGCTTCCGGTATTTGCGCTTCCGGCATGAACGCAAAAATGATCATAGAAGAGTACGTCGCCCGCTGCCGCAGTGATTTCCTGAGGCTCTTGCAGACTAAGTGTCTGCAGGTTTTGATTGAGAGCTGACAGGTATTCATATTTGTTCGGATCGGTCGCCGCAAATGCTGCCACCTGCCGGTGTGACTGCGGCCACACCACTGTCGCTCCTTCGTGTGGCTGAATATCGTTCAAATAGATCAGGCAACCGATGCGGAATGCCGGCGGGAACGTCTTATGGGCATCTGAAGGGTTGGCATGATCGATGTGCGGAGCCGGCGTGTCCCATGCGGGTCCGGAAGGGAAAACAGTAATGACATATACCGTCCTGGGTGCTTCGAACGTCTTGTGAGCGCGCGCCAACTCCGCGGCAGTCGTACACACTTTCCGGGTGAAACAAGCGGACACGTTTGGAGTCGTGTAGAACTGGTGATACGAACCCGGCGACGGATTTGCAATACGTTCGAGTACATCATCTCGCGCACGCTCGATGACACGGTCTGGGATCAGCCCCGAGACCAGTAAAAAACCTTGCTCGTCATAAAGACGGAGTTGTTGATTCAAGAGCGCCACGCTACCTCTGTTTCAGGATTTGAACCTCGGCGGGCGCCAGTCGGACCCGAACTGTTCGTGCAGGGCCGGTGGTCATGCGGCCTGTGGGTTCTTGTATGCGCACGGTTCCAGCGGTGCGCGTCGCAACAGGATCGGGTAATTGTGGATTGGCTTTGTTACTGAAGACGATTCGATACGCCGCGTCATCAGGATTGAGTGTTGCGTCGACGATCACATGGCCATCGAATCCTGTTGCGATACTGGTATTCGCAACGACGACAACTTCGACTTCATTCAGGATTCGCGAGAAAGCGATCACGCCCGACGGAAAAGACGAAACGCCGTAATCGACTGCGTTGCCGGACACGGGCCGGAAGTAGAGCCTGCCGTAACGCAGCGCGGGTTCGGCAGCACGTACGGAGTTGATGCGCTGGATCACCCGATAGAATGAATGGGTCCTGTCGAACGCGTTCGGCTTGCCCCACAGCGCTTCGCGAACCGAAAGATCCGCCGCGCCGCGGCCGCTCAAACCCTGTTCGGTTCCGTAATACAGGCACGGAATTCCCGGGAGCGAAAAAAGGCATGTGATGCCCAGCGTCAATTGATCGTCGAAGCGGCCGTGCGCATCGCGAAAGTAAAAGCGCTCGCGCATGTCGTGATTGTCCAGAAACGTGACGAAGTGGCTGGAAGCTTCACCATGCGAAGTAATCACGTCTTTTTCAATTTGCTTTCGCCGCTCGTACAAAGTGGCCAGTGCGGCCGGTGCAGCGAATCCCTTCGCGATTCCTGGAAGGTTGAAGAACAACGGAAAATCTAGCGCGGCGTCTACTCCGATCGGATCCTCGGTCGCGCCGGCATTGCGTCCAATGAACTGTGCAATTTTGAATTCGTCGTCGAAGACTTCGCCGAAGGTGAAGAAATTCTTTTTGCCGATACTCAACGCAAATTCGCGCATGGCATTCCCGAATGTGCGAGCAAACTCCGGCTCGATGAACTTCAGCGTGTCGATGCGAAATCCATCGACGTCAAACTTTGCGATCAGGTACTGATATGCGCGAATGAGGACTTGCCGGACGGGAAAGGCCGGAGCAAATTGCGTCGCATCCTGGCGGCCGGTATCGAATTCCTTCAGCGACTCGAAATCCCCTCCGGCCTCGCCGCCTTTTCCTTTTCTGCGAAAGAGTTCATTGCGATGTAACTCGAGTGGCCAGACCGCGGCGTCGTCGTTGAGATTCGCTGCTTGCGCAAGGTCGGGAAACGAAGGGGCCCCGTTCTCGTCACGCCAATGCACGGGATAGCCGGAGTCGCGGAAGGGAGCAGTCGCGCCGAAGCCATCGTAGTCGAAGACATTTCCTGCGTGATTCAAGACCACGTCGAAAATTATGTAGATGCCGCGCGCGTGCGCTTCGTCGATGAGTTGCTGCAATTCCTGCTCTGTTCCGAAACGTGGATCGATTCTGAGGAAGTCCTGAAATCCGTAGCCGTGATACGTGCCATCTTCAAACTGGCAGTTCTTTGCGACCGGCGATAACCAGAGCGCGCCAACCCCGAGATCCTTTAGATACGAAAGCCGCCGGCGAATGCCGGCAATATTCCCGCCCTGAAATACGCCGTGATCTCCATCGAAGGGCAAATGCAGCGGCGGCGCGAACGGCTCGCGGTTGAACCGATCGACCATGAGGAAGTAGATCGATTGATCGCGCCAGTCCCCGGGTGACGGAAACGGTTTTTGAATCCGAACGGGTTGTCCGTCAACCTGCACATCGACAGCTTGCGGAGTCGAGGCAGAAGCGAAAGCGTCGCGAACTTCCTGACTCAGGACGGAAGACGGCATGGGGCCTCCCTTTTTGGGCTTTTGCATATAGTCACGGCGACCACATACTTGACGACACGTTGAAGCGAGGGCCCTCTCCCTCGGGGAGAGGGTGGCCGAAGGCCGGGTGAGGGCCGCGCGACGAAACTAGCGGCTTCTGACCCTCACCCGCGCTTCGCGCACCCTCTCCCCGAGGGAGAGGGCCCTCGCTTAAACAAACACCAGTACTTGATCAGCCAAGTATGTTGTCTCGCTTTGCAAGGGGGACAAATTAGCCTCGCGAAATCAATACGGCCATTCTCCCCCTTCTAGTCGAAAAACTGGCGAAGCAAAGTGTTGGTGAACACTCCATTGGGGTCCATCTGCTTTCGGATCGTGCGGAACTTGTCGTAAGAGTCTGGATACATGCCTTCGATTTCGGCCCGCTTGAGCGCGAAGTGTTTGCCCCAGTGCGGCCGGCCGCCGAACTCCTTCAGAACAGGTTCTGCTCTTGAATAGACTTCGTTGGCATTGGGTTGCGTGCTCACCCCGATGTAGCAAACGTTCCTGCCGCGAGCCGGACTGAGAAGACTCTCATCGGCTGCGACGAAGCGAACTTCGACGGGCAGCGTGGTTGCGATGTCTGCTTCATCGAAGATCCTCCGAAGCGTCCGCAGTGCTTCACTTGCGTTCTCGACCGGCAGCGCATACTCCATTTCACGGTGGAAAACCGGAAGTAATGGAAGCGTGAGAATTTCGTTATACCGGCCGCTGCGTTTCAGAAGCTGATGAAATGGAGTTCCGCCGCCGCCAAAGAGGTTCAACACCATGCTCAGGAGATCATTCGTATCCATCGGCGGCGCGCCATGGCCAACGTTTGCGGGAACTGCGGCCTGCCCGAGGATGCCTGGCGGCGTGCCAGGAGGGTTCATCGTGATGACGAGCACGTTGTCTTTCGGACCGATCGGCGCGACGAGCCACCACAATAGGAAACGCTCGTTTTCCTGGTTGAGGATGTCGAGCTTGTCGATGACGTCATCGAATTTGCAAACGTAGGTTGTGTGTTCGAGGTTGTACATCGGCACGCACTGAATCGTGACCTGCGTAATGATCCCGAGAGCTCCAAGACTAACTCTCGCTGCATCGAGTAGATCGGTGTCCGTTTCTTTGATCGTGATGAGATCTCCAGTTCCCGTCACCATTTTCATGCCGACAATCGACGTTGCAAGATTGCCGAGACGAATTCCCGTCCCATGCGTTCCAGTCGTGATTGCGCCGGCGATGGATTGTTCGGTGATGGAACCGAGGTTTCTCATCGCCAGGTTGTCGAGGGCAAGGTTGTGGAGAAGGTCCTTCAGCCGGATGCCGGCTTCGACCGTGTAACGATACTTGAGCACATCGGCGATGAGCCCTTTATTGAGCTTGTCGAGGTTGATCAGCGTGTCGTCCGTAACGATCAGGTGCGACCATGAATGCCCGCCGCCGTGAGTACGAACGTTTCCGCCCCGCGAACGCACATCGTTGACGATGTCCACGATCATGCTTTCGCTATCGGGCTGGGTGAAGCGTTCCGGTTTGAATCTGAGAGTGTGAGCCCAGTTCTCGTACGTGTGGTTAGTCTGGTAGTTCGGCATGGACAGATAGCGTACTGAAGTCCGCTATCGCTGTCCAAAACTCCGCACGAGCGAGACCGCGAAGCGAAGCATCATCGTCATGGTGTCCCCGTTCACTTTGTCCGGCGTATCTCCGGCCGTATGAATCGTGCGAAATATTGGCGGCGCCATTCCGGTTGCGAGACCTGAATTCGCACCCGCATTCATCATCAACCAGACCTGGTGCGCTTCAATGGCGGGTAGGACACCAATCGAGACCGTTGGGATGCCTGCGCTCACGAACGACTGATCGTCGCCCGGCGGCATTTGAGGAAACGGGACGCACGTGATGTCTTCAGTCGCGCACGTGCGAACTAGAGTGTGTCGAACTTCCGCATTGTCGCGGCGGTCCGGCCCAAATAAAACAGTGTTGCCATAACCATTGACATCGAAGTTGAGCATAGCGCTGGTCTTGTCCGAAGCATGTTTCTGAACGTACTCCTTCGATCCGAGCAAGCCGAGTTCTTCCATGTCGAACCAGACCACACGAAGACGAAAGGGCAATTTCTCCGCGGCCAGCATCTGCGCGAGGTGGATCAGGATCACGGCCGAGGCGGCGTTGTCGACTGCGCCTTTGCTGAGTGAACCATCTTGTATCCTCGCCGCATCGTAGTGCGCACCAATCACAACTTCCCGGCTTCCTTCACCAAGCGTGACCACGACGTTTCTCCCCTCGGTCCGCGGCTCAAGCCGAAGCGGCTTTTCAATCTTGAATGGCTCGACTACAAATGCGAGTTTCCGCGCGTTGAGCATCGCGGTAAGCGCATCGAATCGGGCTTCATTCGTAGGGCTAGCGGCAAGTGTGGTGACTTCGTTTACGAGGGCGGCCGTAGCGGGTGGCGCCGTCGCGGCTTGTAAAGCTACGAAAGTGAGCAAGAGTGCAAACATGGCCCCGAGATTGTAGTTGTGCCGTGCACGCGCCCGCACTTGAAAAAATCGCTACTATTTGTACGACACGAGACTAAGTTATCGCTCGGCATGTGCCGATAAGCCTCTTTGAATGTTGAGTTTATATCGGCTATAGGCCTAGGAGTAAAGCTTATCAGAGTAGGAGCAGCAAGATGCTGAGACTCACCAAAAAAGCTGATCAGACGTGTTCCGAAGCAGGCATCACGATGATCGAAATGCTTCTGGCCTGCGCCATCTTGAGCATCATTTCGTTGGGTATGGTTGGTTTGATCCTGCGGTCGGTTGGCACCAACAGTCGCAGCAAGATCAACAGCACTCAAACGATGTTGGCGGAGTCCATTGTCGAACACGTCAATTCGACTCTCATCGGTACCGAGGATTCCGCGATCAGCGACTGTGCCGGACACAGCTACACGATCGGAACGTTGGCGGGAGGCGCGAATCTCAAAGCCAGCGGAAATGAGATCGACTTCACAGAAAACATCGCCGCGGATGCAACCAAAGACGACTACCACATGAACTATTACCTGAACACGCCGTGCACGGGTTCAGGTGCTCAACAGGGGATTTACGACGTGCGTTGGAATGTACAGCTTGTAGGAGGCGTCAGCAGTCCCACAAACACGTATCTGCTCACAGTAAGCGCCAGGCTGAAGGATCGGAGTACCCCGGGTCTGATTTTCCCGGCGCCCGTCACCTTGCGCTTCATGTCGGGAAGTTAGGCGGGCCGCATGGACAAATCGACCAATCGAGGGTTCTCACTGGGCGAATTGATGATCGTGCTCGTGCTGATCAGCATTGTCCTCGGAGGACTCTTCCAACTCATCCAACTTACGATGCAACGGTCGTCAGCCGAACAAACCAAGCTCGACATGACGCAGGAAGCCCGAGAATTCATGGACCAGATGTCGCGTGATCTTCGTCAGGCGGGTTATCCGAACCCGCGGAACTTCACACCCGACATGTTGACCGTTTCACCCACAGCGAATGATCCGCATGTGGCCGTTGGCCTCGTGAAGGTTGCTGCCGGGGAACTGTGGTTCGAGGGTGATCTCGACGGCACCGGCGTCGTTTCAGCAATTCGCTATCACCTGGATACAAGTACGACTAATAACTGTCCTTGTCTTAAGCGGAGCCAGTTGCCCAAGATTCAGGGCGATCCGCTCACCGGCCAGACGACACCCTCTTATCAAATCGAAGTCCAGGGCGTGACGAACACCGACATCTTTTCCGCGAGGTTCAACGGAACGGCTGTCACGCTTCCTGTCGACTTCACAAGCAGCACGATCGGCGACATCGACACCGTACAAGCGACGCTGAGCCTGCGATCGCCGGTGGTTGATCCGAAAACGCGTAAGAAACCGGAGACGTCGCAGGTGATCACGGTTCGATTGAACAACTGCTCGCTCTCGACGGGCGCATCGCAGAGTTGTTCGTGATCGGGGAGGAATCCATGACAAGCGAAATGCATAAGTCAGTTCGGAAAGATCGCGGTGTTGCCATGCTCGTCGTGATGTTCGCTCTGGTTCTGCTGTCGGTCGTGGGACTGGGAATGATGTATTCGACGAACATGGAGTCCATGATCAATTCCAACTTCGGGCACAAGCAGGTATCGCTCTATGCGGCATTGGCGGGACTGCAGGAGGCGCGCGATCGCATCCAGCCGGCGACGCACAACATTCTCGCGCCAACGATATTGCCGGCATATGTACCGACAGCGAGCGCATCTTCGGCTGGGGTCCTCTACATCATCGCGAATTCGACCGTGGATCCAACGAATACGTCCAACCCCTACTTCGATAGCGAACTGTGTCAGGAAAAGTTCCTGGGATTGACTGGAACGCCGGGAACGCCTTGCACCTCAGCTCCAGCAGCGGTTTCCGGCCAGACGTGGTATCAGCCGTTTTTTAACGACAGCCTTGTGTCGTCCGCGCCCTGGAACTTGACGGCTCCTCTCGACATGAAGTGGGTGAGAGTCACGCTGAAGGCGAATAACATGACACCCGTGCCATCAAACGGCAACGGCGCAACCGGCACGCAGGTTTGTTGGAACGGTACTCGACAAGTTTTGTTGCCGGGCGGCTACGGCACAAACTGCGCACCTAACGGTTCCCTCGCGAGTATCACGATCACGGATCCGGGAAGTGGCTACACTTCGACGCCGGCGGTCACCATCAGCGCTCCGCCCATGGGGGGGACGCAAGCGACAGCCACGGCTAACCTGACGCCTGTGAGTAACGGTCAGGTTGCGTCCATCACGCTCGTGACCGGCGGTACGGGTTACACCAGCGTGCCAACGGTTACGTTCACAGGTGGATATGGGTCCGGTGCAACGGCGGTAGCGACCGTCGCTCCGGCGGGCGGCGCACCAGTGCAATCCATTACGCTGACGAATGCGGGCACCCAATGCTATTCCACGCCTCCGACTGTTTCGATCACAGGTGGCAGCGGCTCGGGAGCCACCGCGACAGCGGTCCTGTCGTCGACGAATTCATGCGTCTATAGCTGGAACCCCACGGCGAGTTGTGGAAACCCGTGGAAAGGCAACACCGAAACCGGTGTCACTCTGAGCGGCGCCAGCGGATCCGGTTTCAGCGGAACCATCACATTTCATAGTTCGGGACACAGCATTACTTCATGGTCGATACAAGATCCGGGCAACAGCTACACCAGTAACCCGACCACTGCTAGTGGCGGCAGTCCCAACGCATTGAACGCCAGTTGCGTCGTGACACCGAACGCTGTTGTCGGAAAAAGAGTGCAGTCCGTGACTCTCACGAACGGTGGGAGCGGATACACGTCGACACCTACTGTGACGTTCAGCACAGGCAGCGGCACGACAGCCACAACGCCAACCGGCACTGCGACCTTGGGCGCGGCGACGGGTATTGGGAACGTACTCACCGTGACTGTCACCAACCCCGGAAGCGGATATTTGAGTGCGCCGACAATCGGGTTCACAGGAGGAGGCGGCGGATCCGGCGCGACAGCAACCGCAAACCTGGGTTCCACGAATACCGTGGGCAGTGTGACGATCACGAATCCCGGTTCTGGCTATACGTCCGATCCCACTATCACAATAGCTGCGCCTCCGTCCGGAACAACTGCAACGGCCACCGGGACGATCGGCCGCGGCACGACCTACGGCAAGGTCTACGTGATCACATCCCTGGCTCAAACGCAGGCTGGCGGACGCACAATGGCGCAGATGGAAGTCGCATCACCGGTTCTGGGATACGCGACGGCCGGGGCACTTACGCTGGATGGTCCCAATCCGATTATCGGCAGCATGCCGAATTCAAACCCATTTACGATCACCGGCGCCGACGCCAACAGTTGCACGCAAACTGCGGAACCCGATCATCCCGCAATTGCAGGCTATGACGATCCGAATTCCGATCCCGCGACCCATTCGATCAGCACCATCATTTCGGAGCTTCCCCGCCCAGACCATTACACCGGTTATGGCGGAACACCGTCGGTGGTGAACGGATACGCGTCCCTGGGAGACACGATGGGAACGACGACCGGATTGAAAGCGCTCATCGATGCGATCCATGCCGCTCCAGGCGCGAATATTTATGGCGATGCCCCCGGCAGCATTGCCTTCGGCGATGCAACTCATCCGGTCGTCGATTACGTTGATGGAAGTCTCACCTTGAATGGCAACAACACTGGCTACGGCATTCTCGTTGTTACAGGGACGCTGCATTTCGGCGGAAACTTCAGTTGGAAGGGTGTCGTGCTGGTCGTTGGAGATGGTATCGCCGATTTCAACGGTGGCGGTAATGGGGAAATCGTGGGGACGGTCCTCGTCGCCAAAATCTGGGACGGTTTCGCGACGAAGAATCTTCTCTCGTCGTTGGGTTCGCCGAGCATTGATTGGAATGGAGGCGGCGGTAACGGCATCCACTACGATCATTGTTGGGTGACGAACTTGATGAACACGATTCCGTTTACGCCGCCACAGAGCACGAAACCGCTGAGGATTCTCAGTACAAAGATTCTGCCGTACTAGTTCCAACTGTAGGGGCGGTCTGGACCGCCCGTATTTCGTTTGATTCAAGGAAAAGCGGGCGCTCATAGAACCTGTGAATGAATTGATGAGATGAGATGCGTCAGAAGGCCCTTTCCTCTCCTTCGAGGAGGGGGCGATGTGTCCTATAAACCCATGTCACGCTACCTTAAACAGGGCGCAGCTGGGGAGGTCAAACGCTTGCTGCAACAGTGTTCTGACCACCCCGGCCGCGCCGAATCTAAGGTAGCGTTGCGTCAGTTTGATCGGCGCGGCCGCCCCTCCTCGAAGGAGGGGCACAGTGGCTCATTCAACGCTTCATAGAGCGCCCCTACAGAAGGCGTGGACTTTATTGTTGTTTTTTCGAGAACAGATAAAACAGCAGGTCTGTTGCCGGAGGCACGACGCCAAGTTGCCGGATCATCCCGACGACCTGGCCGCGATGCAGCGTCGCGTGATTGACCACGTGCTGCATTTGCTGGCCAAGCGGGAGAGCGTACTGTTCACCCGTGAGTCGTTTGAAACTCAGATCGCGCGGCAGATCGGCGTCCGTCACGCCGGATAGATAAGCCCGCCGATCGTCAGCGATCTCTCGCCAACGCGCGCGCAGTTGAGGCAAACTTCCGCAACCCGCCGCTGTCCATGGCGCCCATACGTCCTGACCCGTCACCGATTTTCCTTTCCAGCGCTCCAGCCAGATCCATTCGGCGCCGGCCATGTGCGCCAACGTTCCGAGGATCGAGCCATGACTGATCTGAGCATCGCGGAGCAACTGATCGGATGTGAGCTTTTCGGCGGCGTCAAGCGTCAGGCCGTTGGCCCACTCGGTGTAAGTAAACAGATGTTGGATGTCGCTGAGATTCATAGGCCACGTAGTTTAGATCAAAACCGGTGCAGGTAAGACGCCTTGAAGAAAAGACCGCGGCTGACGGTCATGTAATGGGGATCGAAATTGTTCGGAACAAGACTGCCGGGTTGCGGACTCTGCTTTTCGTAGAGAGAACCGTAACCGGCATGGAAGACGGTTCCCGGCACGACTTCATACATCGCAAGAAAATCCGTCAACAGGCGGCGGCGTGAACTGTCGTACTGCTCGAGAAGGCGGAGCCGGAAGTGTTTGTCGAATTGGTACGTGCTTTGTGTGTTGATGATATGAACCGAGTAGACCCGTTCGCCGGTCGATTCGCGATCGAACACGACGCCGTTGTAATTGATGTCCTGCGCAAAGTGTTGGTTGGGCTGCAATGTAAGACCAAACCCGCCGTTCCGGTCCTTGCCTTGGAATGGATTCACGGGATCGTAATAAATGCTCCGCTCTTTATTGAAATATCCATTCACATCCAGCCATCGCAAGATCTGGATAGTGCCGAAAAAATTGATTGGTCCTCCGATTTTGTATTCGCGGCCGAGCCAGGCCTGGTGTCCATGGCGTACATCGACATCCAGGAATCCCTGTCGCGTGAAGTTGAACCGAACGCCCGTCTGTATAAAAGACTCGGTTCCGTCTTGCACCTGGTCGTGCCCGGCATTTGCGTAATAAAAAGGAAAGATACGTTTCAACCAGAAGTTGCTGCCTTCCTTTGGATAGAAATTCAACTCGGCATAGGACGATCCCGCAGTAAAACCCGTCCTATTGTAGAACGCCGTGTCCATCTGGAAATCGCGTCCGTAGTGCTCGATCTGGGCGTTCGCGGAGAATCGTCGAACGCTGTAGTTGTACGAGAGTTGGCTGCCGATGCCATGCGTCCCGGGCGTGCCGTCGTTGAGTCCGGTCTGTGAAGCCAGGATGGTCGCGGAAAAAGACTGAGGAGCAGAAAACTTAAGCGATATGTCGCCACCTTGAACGCGATTGTGTCTGCCTGCGTGTTCTGTGTCGGTGAAGAGGGCACCGATGTAATCCGATTTGCCGAGCGAATATGTTGCCCGTCCAATTGTGAAGAGCTTGTTTCTTCCGGCAATCGCGTCTCCACGATTTCCCAGATCTTCGGGAGTCTCGTCCGAGGCGTTGAGCAAGCCGAAAGTCGTTTTGCCGGCCGTGCCCGTCAGTTTACTGCCCCAGGACGGATTGATGATGCGTCGCGTATGCACCGCCGTCCGCAGGTTGCCGCCGCCCGCGATATTGAAGAGGCCCATGCCTTCCATAAAGAAAGGACGCTTTTCAGAATAGAAAATCGGGAATCGCTGATTGACCTCAACCTGAAATGCGTCGCTCTCGACCTGGCTGAAGTCGGGGTTGATGGTTGCATCCAGTGTGATGTTCGAGGTGATTCCGTACTTGGCGCTGAGTCCGACGTCGGCTTTATTGTTTGCAGGATTCCATGCACCTGCTGCGTTCCGCGTTTGACTGATGCCGTAGGTGATGCTCGGCAGTAGCTCAATCAGCCGCGGTTGCTTGAGATTGTCGAAAATGAGGTGCCCCGGATTGTCGAAGACCCACTGATTCGGCAGCATCTCGGGCCAGGAATAAGAGACGCCGGTCCGGCTGATTTTTCGAAAAAACAGAATTCCCATCCGGACCTGGTCGCCGCCGGAGAAGCGGATGGTCTGTAGTGGCAGACGGATCTCAACGATGTAGCCATCATCGGTTATCCTTCCCACGCTATCCCACAACAGATCCGCTTCGAACTGTTCGCCCGACGCGGTGGTGTTGAGCGCATCCATCTGGACGCCACTTGGATTAACGAAAAGGTGATAGGCCGTCTGGCCGGTACCGGCGGAATCCAGGCTCATTGCGATCCAGTCATCGTTGAATGCTGTGTCGCGGCGGCTGATCGTCGTCCGGATTTTATCCGGCTCCATATCGAAACAATGAAAGCCGAAATAAATGTAGCGGTCGTCGTAGGCGATACGCACTTCTGTGCGAAACTCCGATTTGCTGCCCCGGAGAGGATTGTAGGAAACCCATTCTCCGAGCGGCATCGGCGCCTGTTTCCAAACGTCGTCTTCCAGGGAGCCATCGATTTTGGGTGGCTGTAGTGCGCGGGGCACCTGGTAGTCGGAAGGTTTTTGCGCGTAGCCCAGAAGCGCGGCGGACAAACATATGATTACGATCGCGATCATTCTTCCCATGGGTTTCGCCATATAGACGCTATCGTTACGAAATCAGTGACAGATTTGTTCGATTCTTGAGGAGAAAACAATGCCGAAATTGGTCAACAGCCCTTCCATCATTCAAGCCGCTGGTAACAAACCCAAGCGAATCGAAGAATACATCGGACGCGTGAATTCCGGCCATTCGAGGATCAGTGTGGCGCGCATGGTTTCAGCAGCTGGCTGGCAGGAACCGGGACAACAACCGGAGTTTGAGGAAATCACGGTTGTGCTGAAGGGAATGGTTCGAGTGGAACACAAAGGCGGAACACTCGATGTCCGTGCGGGTCAGGCTGTCGTCGCGCAACCCGGCGAATGGGTGAGGTACAGCACGCCGGAACCGGAGGGCGCGGAGTACGTCGCTATCTGTGTGCCAGGATTCTCGATGGACACGGTTCACCGCGACGAATAATCGTCGAGATTGAAGTGTTCAACCGTAAAGTCCGTTCGAAAATGCGAGAGCGGTTCAGCGAATGTGAATGTGACCTCCGGCTTGTGCGGTGGAGGACCTGAAGCCCAATGTTCTTCGATGTAGTTGAGTGCCATTCCTGCAGGGAATGGCGAGTATGAAATCAGAGGCCAGATCGATTCCTTCACGCCTCGCATCGTCGCAAACACGAGCAGCCGCGGCCAACGAAATGCGGAACAACACCGAAGCTGGCTGCTGACGTTGTCCACATGGCAGTAAACCCCGTGACCGACTTCAACAGACGTGGACGACAACGTGAAAGTCTGAGAGTGTGCATTGCCAAACGCCGTCAGATACAAAGATCCCTGAAGCCGTACCGGCCGAGTATGCTCCGCATCAAAGAATGAGCGGTCGATAAAGACGATCGCATCCGCCGAGAAGTCTGCCGACGCGGTTTTGACCGGTCGCGCGAATGTCTTGAATGTCCGGTGATCCGGTCCCTCGAACGTCACTACCAGCCCGTCAGTTTGGATTTCCAAATCTCCCGGTATTCCTCTGGCCATGAGGGGGATTGAGATTTGCGTTAGAGTCGGCTTCGGCGGTATTGCGAATTTGCGCGGGGCGGCTTCGACATCGATTCGCACCGGGAACGCCGGGTCCGGCGAGAACCGTGTCTGCAATTCCACCGCAAGCGTAGACGGCATTGTCGTGTAACCGAATAGCCCGGCAGCAACGAAAGCAAGAGCCAAAATCCGGATGCTTGCTGACCGCCGCGTTTGATATTGCAACAGTAAGACGCAGCCTGCCGCGAGGATTGCAACTGCGATCGGAACAGTAGTGCGGATCCATTCGATGGATTCCGACCAGGATTCGAAGTGCGGACCAAGCGGCCACCAACTCAGAAAACCCACCATCAATAAGATCAGCGTTGAAAAGATAAACGGCAATATGTCGGCGGTCAGCGCAGCCAGCGCGGCGGCGGGCAGGCAGATCCCAATGAGGATCAGAACTTGCGACCAAACGAGCGGAACGAATTCGAACGACGGGGAAAATCCGTTTCTGATCAAAAGGCTGAGGCGTGCCAGGAACATCGGAACATTGACAACGATCAAAATGAACAGGAGCTTTGCGCCGAGGAGGCTTTGCCATCGGTAGGGCCGCGTAATCCAAAACTGAGTGTCGCCGGGTATCGGCTCCGCGTGTACTACACGGGCGATGAGAAAGACAGTCCCAATACCAAGGAGCACTTCGGACCACACATAGTCTTTCCACACGAACAGCGTGGCGAGGCCAATGAACAGGGCGATTTCACGCCACAAATATCGGGTGTCTTTACAAAAGATGTGAATGACTTGATTCATGAGACCTCCGCGCCTGAGCTGTTCGATGCCCGCGCGAGCGTGACAAAGATTTCCCGTAAGGGCATCGCGTTCATTGACACCTGTAGAACATTTCCAAACAGGCGCCGGATGTCGCTTTCGGTCCGCTCCGGCTCGAAGTGAGTTTCGACAAAACGAACCAGGGACGGCGTAGCCTCAGGCCGAATCCAATGGGCGGGCCATTGATGACAGTCGGAAAGCATTACCGGTGAGGCGACAACGACCTCGACTTCCCGAAAACGAGCGGCGAGAGATGTCATTTCTTCCGAAAACTGCAGCCGGCCCTCAGAAAGAAATCCAATATGACTGGCGAAGCTCTCCATGTCGGCGAGGTCGTGCGACGAGATGAAGAGCGTTGTCTGTTCAGCGCTGTCGATCAGTCCTTCGATTAGATCCTCGCGGACGAGGGGATCGAGCCCGCTGAATGGTTCATCCAGCACGAGCAAACGCGGGCGATATGCCAAAGAACCTACCATCGCGGTCTTCATCCACATCCCTCTCGACAAATGCCGAAGCTTTCGATCGCGCGGGAGTTTGAACCCTTCGATCAGTGAGTCGGCATAGTTTGTATCCCACGACGGATAGAACGGCTTTAGATATCGGAGAAGATAGTCGATCGTCATCCAGCCGGGCATTTGCTGGTTCTCCGAAACGTATCCGATCTTTTGGAAGTGGGCTGGCCGCAGGTGCCGCGATTCGACGCCGAGCACTCGAACGTCGCCGGAGTCGGCCTGAAGGATGTTCATGAGAATCTTGATTGTGGTCGTTTTTCCCGCGCCATTGGGGCCGATGAGACCGAATACGCTGCCCTCGGGTACGTCGAGACTCAGGCCGTTCAGCACGTCAACCCGGCGGTATCTCTTCGCTAAATTCCCGATCGAAATAGCCGAATGCATTACCGCCTCTTTGAAGTCCTGGCCGTGACGTCGAGTCGATACCAGTGGTCGGCGATGGCGTCCGACACGTCGTCAAGCCCCAAACCCAGCCTCTTCGCTTCGACGACCAGTTGTTCGAGTTCCTTCTTGAGAAGGTTGGCGCGCTGTCCCGCCGTTGACGACGGTCTCTCAGCTACAACAGTGCCAAGTCCCGGTTGGACCTCGATCAAGCCGTCCGAGATAAGCTGGCTGACGACCTTGTGCGCGGTGTTCGGGTTGATCTTCAGCGCCTTACTCAGAGCGCGTACCGACGGGAACGGCTCGCCGGCCCGAAGCTGTCCCGCAATGACGGCTTTCTTTGCCGCATATAAGACCTGCTCGTAAATAGGAGTGCCAGGCTCGAACGAAATGCGGAATGGAATCATGGGTGTCATAGTACACATAGTACAGTGAACATACAAGCGGGCTTCTGGAAGGTTTAGTCCTCACCGGCTGTTCACGAGGAGTGCTAACATGGCGCGCGCTTGCACTGTGTCATCCGGCTGTTGTTGCCATTGCCACCAAGGACAGGGTGCAGAACAAGGAAAAGGATTACCTATGAACAGACGGAGTTTTATTCGAACCGGCAGTGTCGGCTCGACCGCTATGGCCCTCGGCGCTTCCATCCAACCCGCCGAAGCTCAAATTCAGGGCAAAGGTTCCGAGGACCAGTCGTCTTTCGAATTCCTCGGGAGAATCAATCAGGAAGGCCCGAACTTGACGCATTTCGGTTATCTCACCCACATTTTCGGCCTGGACGATGCCTCTCTTTTTTCCAATCCGAATGCGCGCAGCGAAGCCACGGCCCGCTTCACGTTTTTTGCAAAGACCACGCAGGATTCACGGTTCGAACTGGGAAACCTCATTAAAACGAGCGCACCCGGTGAACTGACGCTGTACCTGAATGAAAATCCGCACGGCGATTTCAACAATCCGGGAACATTCGCTGGCGGCAACGCGATCGTTTCCTATTCAACGCGTCTTCACAACGTCCTTAACGTGCAGGCTCCGAATCAAGGCGTCACGAACGCTGTAGTCGACCTCGAACAGCTGCGCAATGGTTCGGTCACTCTGAATGGTCATCGCTATCAATGGGGCCATAACGGATTGCGCGCGCGCCTTTCCGCCACCGGACAGGCGACCCGGACCCAAGTGGATCCGCTGCGAGCGTTCTTCCTCGTAGGCGGCCAGGTTGTGATCGTCGATCCGTAGTGCTTATATGAGTGCGGAAGAAGACGCGCTGGCGAGAGCAGAAAATTTCGCGGCTCGCGTGGTCTCCAGCATTACTCCATTGAGGGTCGGTGTGGCGCGATCGGAGTGCGAACTCGAAGAGGTCTTTCGTCTTCGCTACGAGGTGGTCATTCATCGGGGATGGGGCAAGCCGGAAGATTTTGCCGAGCATCTGGAGCGAGATGCCTTCGACGATCGCGCGATGCAGATCGGAGTTTGGAAAGATGGAAAACTCGTGGGCACGACTCGCCTGATTCTGCCGTGTCATGACCATCGTTTGCCCGTCGAGGAAACCTTCGGAGTGGCACTCGTGCGTCGTGATTGTGTCATTGAAATGGGACGCACGTGCCGTAAGCCCGGCATCAACGATGCAGGGCAGCGAATCCTCTGGGGCTTGCTCGCTCAGTCCTGGATCGAAGTGCGAGGGTTGGGCGGCACGGAAATCTGCGGCTGCTTTTCATCCGCGATGATTCGCTTCTATCGGCGCTTCGGATTCCGCATTCAAATTCTCGGTGAAGGCCGCCTCCACTGGGGAGAGCAACGCTTTGCCGTGCTCGTGCGGCCGGCCGATTTCATTGATGCGTTGCGACCCTCCGGAGTCTGACCGTTCAACACGGCTTTTCGACCGTTCACGCGATTTCGGCACCAATTCTCGAAAGCATGGTCGAAACTGTCGCCATGACGATCAAGGCATATTCGGGAAGATTGCTTCCATCCACAACGCCTCAGTTTAAGGAGATGCCCAAAGGCATTATTCAAGCAGCCGTTTTAGGCTTCGTTGCCGGGCCGCTGCTTGGAGTGTTCTTTGGATGGTCCGGCCCCATTCGGGCCGCCGCGGTCAGCGCAATATACGCTGTCGTGTTTTATACGACGTATGCGGTACCGACCGGCTACGCGCGGCGGCATTCTTCATCGAGGTTGGCGGTTTTGCTAACCGGCCTTGCTGGAATAATTGTCGCTTCGGTCGTGATGTTTATGATTTTTCAGCCGACGCTCGGCATGCCGATCGTTCAGATTGTGATCGTTCTCGGGCTTTGCGTTCTCGCGTGGGCACACTTGGTCAGCAGACAGCAGGTAGCCGAGGTGGAAAAGGGCTTAGCGACGTCTCGCGCACACACGAAGATGCTGCGGTCGAATATGAACCCGCATTTTTTCTTCAACACGCTGAATACGATCTCGGCCCTCATACCCGAGGATGGCCCGACTGCTCAACGCATGCTGGGTTTGATGGCGGATATGAGCCGGTACGCATTTTCCGCTGAGGACGTAGAGGTGGTCGAACTTGAGCACGAATTGGGTTTCGCACGCGCCTATGTGCAAATCGAGCAGGTTCGATTTCGAGAACGGCTGCGATGCGAACTTCCAACCGACGCCAGTATTCAAGGATTGCACATACCCATCTTTACGCTGCAGCCATTGATTGAAAACGCGGTGCGCCACGGGATAGCGAAACGGATCGGCGGTGGTACGGTGCGGATGATCCTGGATCGCAATGCAATGGACTTTTCCGTCACGGTCGAAAACGATGCCGACAGCGGCGACGTGTCGGAATCGAAATTCTTCCAGCCCGGGCATGCTCTCCATAACATTCGCGAGCGGCTTCGGCTAATCTACGCGGGACGAGCATCAGTCGAAGTGCGATCCCCTCGCGAGAACGTTGTCGCAGTGACTATCCAAGCGCCAGTCGTGGTAATGATGAGCCGTGATCCGATGCGTCATAGTTGATGATGAAGACCTCGCACGCCGGCACATGGCACGCCTGCTCGAAGCTCAGGCGGATTGTGAAATTGTTTCAGAGGCGGCCAATGGCGTTGAGGCGCTCGAAGTCATATCGGAGCACCAACCCGATGTCGTCTTCCTCGACATCGAAATGCCTGGGCTGAACGCGTTCGAGATGTTGACGCAATTGCGTCATCCACCGCTGATCGTTTTTGCCACGGCCTTCGACAAATACGCGATCAGCGCATTCGATGCGAATGCGTTGGATTACCTCCTGAAGCCGATCCAGCCGGCACGGCTCGCTCAGGCGGTTGAGAAGATTCGAGCAACGCTCAAGAGACCACGGGAACAATATGAGTCGAAGTTGCAAACCGCCGTGTCTGCAATGCGCGGCGGTCCGCCGTCGAAATTGGCTGCGCGTCGAGGCAAGCGCATCGTTCTGCTTTCTCCAAACGACATTTTTTGCATTCTTGTGGCGGATCAGCTTGTCTTCTTTCACACAGAGACTGAACGATTCGCGACGGACCGCACGATCTCTGAGCTTGAAGAGCTGTTAGAGCCCGCGGGGTTTTTCAGGGTGAGCCGGTCGGCGATCGTGAATCTTCATTACGCACGCGAGCTCTTGCCGTGGTCGTCAGGAACGTGGAAAGTAAAACTTTCGAATAACATCGAACTAGACGTCAGCCGCGACCGCGCCCGTGCGCTTCGTGCGAAGATCGGATGAAGGTGATGTTTTCTCTATTCATTTTGTTTGTGTGGGCACAGTTCAGTTCTCAGCAGGAGAAACAACAATTCCTCCTGAAAGCGAACATCGCAAGTGAGCGTGAAATCTCGCCGGCAGCGATGCAGTTAACTCTGGATGCCGGCAGTATCCATGATGTGCGGCGTAGGCATGATGCGCGGGCTCAGTTTCTGGATCACCAGACGCCCGGCGACAACCTCCGCTTCGACCTTGCGGCCTACGAACTTGATAGGGCCTTGGGGTTAAACCTGGTCACTCCGGCTGTTGAGCGTACTGTAAAGGGCCGCGATGCTGTCGTCGTGTGGTGGGTGGACGACTTCGCAATGAACGAACTTGCGCGAAGAAGGCAGAAGATCGAACCGCCGGATCCGGATCGTTGGACTAAACAGATGCAAACGGTACGGGGGTTCGACGAGTTGATTGCGAACGCATATCGCAAAGTCGATCCCGAGTTTTATCTGACCACTCTGTGGGACAACCTTCTGATCACCAGGGACTGGGGCGTTTGGATAACCGACCACAAGCGGGCGTTCGGCATCAACAATGGACTGGAACACCCCGAGACTTTGATCCAGTGCGATCGCGCGATGCTGAAGAAATTGCGGAACCTGAACAAGAAAGAATTGCAACGGCAAGTCGGGCGCTATCTGTCACCGGTTCAGATCGATGCTCTCGAAGCACGGCGGGCACTACTCGTGAAGCACTTCGATGCGAGGATTTCCAAGCTGGGCGACAAGATCGTGCTTTTCGATCCGCCGCCCGAGCGATAGTTCACTTGTGCACTGTCGGCTTAACGACGTCTCTCTCGTTCTCGAGGCAGATGAACTCCATGAGTTCGCCATTGGGCACGAGATCGACAGCGACATTCACTGTCCAGGGCTTCGTATAGGCCTCGGGATCGTCGATCGTGGCCTGAATGTCCATGTGCCCGAAATCTCTCCGATGAAGACGCGTCGTGACGTGCAGCGCTTCCGTGGATGGCTTGCCTAACTGATCGAGCCAGACTTTTGCATTGAATCCTCGCGACTCGATAACAAACGTATCGCCGTCCCACTTGCCGGTCGAGTAACCGTGCCAGGTCGGCGTAACGTCTTTGGTGTTTACGTACTCACGGCCATCGGTGAAAACCTGCCACCACAGATTGAAAGCCTCGTGAATGAAGAACGTGCGTTCGGGCGTTTGCACGACTCGCCATGGCGCAGGTGCGAGCAGAACTTTCGGTACACCCTGAGGCAGGCAATTCGCGTCGGGCTCTTCTCTCCAATGCAGGCCGGCTGCGCGTTCGTCGTAAAGCGCCTTTGCCCATGGCTGGAAGGGGACCGGTTCTTTGAGGTCCTTCGAGAGATCGCGCAAGTAACCCAGCGGCGGATTCCACACGCCTGAGAAATCCGGCTTGCCATCGGGTAAGCGAGGCGCGGGCGCCGACATATTCACCTTACCGTCTGCGGTGCGCGGAAGCGGCGTGTTGGGAAGTTTGGACCACCAGGGCTGAGCTGTGAGGGGTGTCGAGATCAAAAGCAGCGCCGCCAGTGTAGCGGCCGTAGTAATAAACCTTTTCATGAGGCCTCCGCAGTTATTGAGCCGCCATCTCCGGCGGTATCGGTAACGTGACCTTTCCTGTCGCAGCCCATTCCGCGCCGCGTGCAAATGTAACACCGAAGACTTGTGCGCGCACTTCGTCAGCAGCATGACCGAGCGTGGTGATGAAGACGCGGCCTTTGCCGTAATCCGTCGTCCAGAGGATCGGTTGATGAATGCCGGCACCCGGCGTCGGCTGGCGGGCCCTTCCGTTATACAAGGCATGGTCGTCATACGCCGTCGCAAGAACGTGATACGAACTTTCGGGCTGCCATCGCAGGTTCGCGTAGAGCTCGTCCTTGGGTACCGCAAAGGATTTGATTCCCTTGGTAATCGGGTGATTGGCGTCTTTGATGTCGACCGTGAACGGATGCGCGGCTGAGTGATGCCCATTGTTGGGACGCCAGTTGCCGCCGCTCATCTTCTCGAATTCCGTCCAGCCATCGAACGCGCCAAGCGAGAGGTGATAAACGACCAGGCCCTTTCCGGCGCGGACGAAGTCTTCGAGCGCTTTCTGCGCGCGTTCCCCCCACCGATCTTTCTCACCTCGGTTGTAGTAATTCACGACGACGAGATCGTAGTTGGCGAGTGTCTCCGGTCCAGCGCCTCGGAATTCTTCGACGATACGAACTTCGAATTTCTTGGTGTCATCGAGGATTTGCTTCAACACGGGCGTTGTCCCGCGCCAATCGTGAACGTTCTGGCCGGTGATGATCAACACCTGAATCTTTGATGGATCGGGCGGCGGACTCGGCTGTGCTGAAACAATTCCCGTCGAGAAGTAATACAGGATGGTGAGAGCTGTAGCGAGCTTTCTCATAGTTCCTCCTGGAAGAATTTCAAGATTCCCCTATTTACCCGAAGCAGCCATCATCGCTGCTAGATTTTGTTTCGCCGGTCCATACTCAGGCGCGATGCGGAGTGCCTGGTCAAAGTGCGATTTTGCTTCGTTCAGCTTCGCTTGTTTGACCAACAGTTCGCCGAGACTGTTGTGTGCCATGTACTGCTCGGGATCCAGGCGCAGGGCGGTTTCCAGGTGTTCCGCGGCTTCCTTCAAGTTCCCAAGTTTCACGAGCACCATTCCAAGGTTTGCGTGCGCAAGCGCGTATTGCCTATCCATCGTGACAGCGCGCTCGAGATGCACCTTTGCGTTCGTAACGTCGCCGAGTTCGTCTAGAACAGTACCGAGGTTGTTATGGACCTCGGCGTTCTTCGGATCCATTGCCAGCGCCCGTTCGAAGTGATCCTTTGCCGCAGCGAATTCTTGTTGATCGGATAACAACACACCGAGAAAAACGTGAGCGGGCAGCATATTTGGCGCGCTCGACAACGCCTGTTCGTAATGCGATCGGGCTTCCCGAAGCCGTCCCATCTCCTGAAGTTCGCGGGCGATCTGATAATGCGCCATCTCGGAGTTTGGAAATGCGTCGACTACGTTTTCGTAAATATCCAGTGATGGGCGGACGTTTCCCTTTGATTCGTAGCTGAAGAACAATGCCGCGGGGATCGCAAACAACAACCACATCGCCGCGTGGCGTACCCAAACTGGAATGAGCGGCAGGTTAGCCGCAGCCTTGACGCTTGATTGAACACCAAGGGCTTCGCTCGTTTCCTTCTCGCGGATTTTCCAAATGAAGCTGTCCATGTAGTAGTGAAGCATCCCGGTGGCGGTAACGAGGGAGATCACGACACGAATTACTCGGTCGTCTTTGAACAACGTCCAGGCATGAGTGAGTGAACCGAATGCGAGACACACGCCGACATACAACAGTACGAGCGCGACCCGCGGACGAAAGAGAAATCGAATGAAAGATCCCGCGTCCGTCGCTTGCCGTGTGCGATTGACATTAAATGCCCAGACGATCGCCAGGTATTGAATGTCGTGCCAGGACTCGAACAGGGCCAAACCCATCAGCGGCCGTTCGGCGACGCCGCTCGTGTAGCTGAGATAAAGAAAGGTCACGCCGATGAAGACAAACTTGAGAGGGTTCGGCCAGAGCCCGCGACGGATCGATGCGACGGTCTTGATCAAATAGACAGCAGTCATTACGACCGTCACGGCAAGCCATGCGCGCGTGAACCAAACAAAAGCACCTGCAGAAATGCGCGGTCCGCCGCTTTGATAAAAACTTGTCAAATAGGACGGCAGGTCCATATTGATGACGAACACACACATGCCGAACCACAACAGGCACACTGCGCGATCCAGCCATGCCGGCGTCCGTGCTTCAGGCGCGGACTTTGCATCGTAGATGCGGGCGAATCCATAGACCTGCATCATCCAATGCCATTGCCCCCACAGCAGCGCGAGCAACAGAACAACGTGCAGGTTCAAATATGCGAACGTCGCGGTGACGGTGAAAAGAACCAACGGCGCCAGAATCAAACGAACACGAAATCGGCGGAAAAGCGCGCGATCGCCATAAGCCCGCAAGATTCCGGGAAGATAGTGAGCCGTCGCCAGGGCCAACGCGAACGTCAGCAGACCGTCCATCCAGGCGCCACGGCGCGCCGCCGCAAACGTTCCAAGAATCAACAGGGGAGTGAAGAGTACGAAAGCCGTGTCCTGCGCGGGACCGAAAATCCACAATTGCCTTTTGACCGTGGACATGGCGTCGCCTAACATACCAGCAAACTTCTATGAGAAGGGGAATAAAGCTGCTTCGTGCCTCTGTGTCTCTGTGGTTCCTGCTAATCCTTATGCCGACGCTATCATTTGCACAAATGCGCGAAGCTTATGCGGAGTTGCCGGGCGTCCGACTTTGGTACAAGGACACCGGTGGCAACGGGGTTCCGGTCGTATTTCTGCATGCTAATACGGGTAGCAGCCAGAGCTGGGAACACCAGATTCCAGCGTTCACGGGCGCCGGCTTTCGCGTCATCGCGTATGACCGGCGCGGGTGGGGTCGATCGATGGCAGAACCGGGCGCTCAGCCTGGTACGGCTGCCGACGACTTGCGTGCTCTCATGAAGTTTCTGGGCGTCGATCGCTTTCATTTGCTGGGAACGGCCGGGGGCGGCTTTGTCGCGTTCGACTACGCACTATCGTTTCCTGAGCAACTCCGAAGTCTGATCGTAACCAACAGCATCGGCGGAATGCAGGACGAGTCGTATCTGGAAATCGGCCGACGGCTTCGGCCTCCTCAATTTGAGGCGTTGCCTCCGGACGTCCGAGAACTCGGACCATCGTACCGCGCTGAGGATCCGGACGGCACAAAGCGCTGGCTCGAGTTGGAGCGCATGAGCCGCCAGAGCGGCGCCGTAGCTCAAGCGTATCGAAACCGAATGACCTTCGCGATGCTGGACTCGATCAAAGTGCCGACGTTCCTGCTGACTGGCGATGCGGACATGTTTGCACCACCTCCTCTTATGAAGATGTTTGCGTCGCGGATTAAGGGTTCGACATCGCTTGTCGTTCCCGAGGCCGGCCACTCGACTTATTGGGAAAAACCCGACGTTTTCAATCGCGCCGTGCTGGACTTCCTGAGAAAACATTGAGGCCTTTTATGGCAAGAACGACCCTGTTTGCCTTGTGTTTTTGTGCCTTTGTGCTGACCGCTGTGAGTAAGGATTTGCCGCCCCTTTCGATCGCGCGGCAAGGCTACGTCTTCGCCGGCGCAAAGTACATGACCGCTAATGATCAGCAGGTTATGAGCGGCCAGATGTATGCGGAATATCAGATTCCTGCAAAGCAGACTCATCGCTGGCCGATCTTGATGGTTCATGGCTTCGGCCAATCGGGCACCAACTTCACTGGAACATCGGACGGTCGCGAAGGTTGGGCCCAGTTTTTCCTGCGCCAGGGTTACGCGGTGTATGTCATCGATCAGCCGGGCCGTGGCCGCTCCGCATATTTGCCTGAGGCATACCCGCCCTTGACGCCGCCCGACATCGGGAACGTGCAGCGGCGATTCGTTGCGCCCGAGCGTTACAACTTGTGGCCACAGGCGCGACTGCACACGCAATGGCCGGGAAAGGGCGCGCCGGGCGATGAGGCATTCGATCAGTTTTATGCGTCGCAACTGCCGTCGATCCCGATCGCAAATTCCACGATTTACAACCGCGATGCAATCGTGGCTCTGCTGGAGAAAATCGGCCCGGCGATCGTGATGACGCATTCGCAGTCGGGAGGTTTCGGTTGGCCGGTCGCAGACATGCGTCCGGACTTAGTCAAAGCGGTAATCGCGGTCGAGCCCAGCGGCCCGCCATTTTTCGACATCGACAACATTGGAGCTCCGGATTGGTTCCGGGATACGACAAACAACTATCGTGTTTGGGGTCCGACCGCGGCGCCTTTAACGTACGCACCGCCTGCGGCAAATCCATCGGACCTTTCGGTTGTTCGTGAGGAAAAAACCGACGCGCCCGACGTCATCAGATGCTGGTTACAAAAATCTCCCGCTCGTCAGTTGCCCAACCTGCAGAAGATGCCGATTCTCATCATGACGGCTGAGGCGTCGTATCACGCAACTTACGATCACTGCACGGTGAAATATTTAGAGCAGGCCGGCGTGCATCCGACGTGGATCAAACTCGGCGATGCGGGCATTCACGGGAATGGACACATGCTGATGCTCGAGAAGAACAATCTCGATATTGCCGAAGTTATCGCGCGGTGGTTATCGAAGTCCGTGCGATAGCGCAAGCGCGACAGCGCGCAGCCCCAAAACGATGATAGTTACGTCGCGCGCCCGGTTTGCGGACCATTTCCGCGAAGGTGTTGAACGGGTACGGAGTGATCCCACGAAATTTCATCTTTTGTCACGCCGAGAGCGGCTGCAAGCCGCTCTCGTTGTGACGGGCTTGGTGTGTAGTTACCGCTGACAATCGCGCGGACGAGTTTGGCTTCAAGGCCCGAGTCAGCGACAAGTTCGTCGATACCCACACCCGTCTCTTCCATGTGCTGCGCGATGGGCTTCATCGAAGTCCTAGTGTGCGGCGATGGCCGTATCCACAGCGCCGTGGATCAAAACGATCTTCCAGTCGTTGCCGTCCTTCTTGAAGACCAGGCTGTTCGTTCCCTTCACCTGATTCGTTCCTGCGATTACGTAGTTGAATCCCGCCCAGCCGCCGGTGTCCCAGTTGCTGGTTCGGAGATTCGTGATGCTCAATTTCCGCGGAGGATTCGCTGAGAGAAGGCGATTTACCCAAACCGTCGCGAGCAGATGATGACCGTCTTCGTCGAGCCAGACCGCGTCCGGCGTGATGGCCTTCTGGAAATATGCGGTATCGCGGTTGTTGAAGGCTGTGACGAGCGCGTTCACTGCGTCGCCCAGAGGAGCGGTAGCCTTGGCCTCCGGCGCGAAGATGTTCGGCCGCTGGGCCGAGGCAAACATTGCGAAACCTGCGAGGATTGCAATTACGATTGCGAAAACGAGGGCGGATCGTTTCATAGAGTTCCTTTCAAAGGTATGGTTGAGCGACATTGGACGCATTCTAGGGTAAGCGAAACATCGAGGCAACCGGCAGCGTGATATATTCCCAGCGACCACGACATGAGATTTCTGCTGACTCCATGGGGCCTGATTCTGCAGGCTATCGCGCTCATTCATTTCATTCGCCGTCGTCCGGATACATATTGGTTGTTCATCATCATCTTCCTTGGCCCGCTTGGCGCGGCCGTTTACATCTTCATGGAAGTGGTGCCCGATCTCGGGCTGCTCCGTCACTCGTTCGACGTTTTTCCGCGGCGTAAACGGATTCGGCATCTTGAAGCGCTCGTGTTGGAAAATCCAGCCGCAGGCAATTTCGAAGAACTCGGCGATCTGTATCTGGATGACGCGAATTTTGCGCGGGCGCGCGACTGTTATGACAAGGCGCTCCAGTCGCGCTCTACTTTCCAGCACAGTGGGATCCGAAGCTTGGAATTCACGTGACTTGAAGTCGCGG